>Ga0207831_100035_pt1 | contig 275033 bp, 197 predicted proteins | sample TtanPargueraPR_7_FD_187741 | JGI IMG/M metagenome (GOLD analysis project Ga0207831, IMG submission 187741) | Aerobic enrichment media microbial communities from Bioluminiscent Bay, La Parguera, Puerto Rico - Tt and M1 (2) (SPAdes) | ecosystem: Environmental > Aquatic > Marine > Unclassified ...
CTGGTGTGCCTGTCGCTACCAGCTCCTGAGGCTCGGTAAGTGTTACACTGTATGTAGCAGTACAATTATTTGCATCAGTTACTGTTACCGAATAAGCTCCAGCTGATAAATTGCTGATATCCTCAGTCGTTGCTCCATTGCTCCACAAATAAGAGTAAGGTGCAGTTCCTTCGGTTACTGTCAGATCAATCTCTCCATCCGCAGCTCCGTTACAGCTGATGTTCCATCCGCCAGCGTATGTAGCTGGTGTGCCTGTCGCTACCAGCTCCTGAGGCTCGGTAAGTGTAATCGTTTCAGAGGTAGTACTATTATCACCATCATCCGTAACTGTGACACTATATGTTCCCGCCGAAAGACCTATCTGATCTTCAGCTGAAGCTGACAAACCACTACCATCTGAGGTTGTCCAAGAGTAGGTATATGCTCCACTCCCATCAGTTATCGATAAATCTATCGCCCCATCACTACCCCCAAAACAAGAGACATCAGTTTTGGAATAACTTATCGTTGCTGCCGTTCCCATCCCCGATTTCAAAATAACCTCATCCGCTTCAACGCTAATTACATGCTCGGCAAATCCGCGGTTTCCATTTACATCGGTAATTTCATAAATCCGGGTGAGGGTGTAGGGGCAGTCCGGATTGCTTTTCGATTCGGAAGCCAGGCGGAAACTTGAATAATAGATTTGACAGTTGTCACGAACTGTACCACCTGCATTGGCAAATTCAGACCAGGTTGAATAAGCAGCCGGGATAGATTGCCCGCATTTTCGTTGAATTGCTGCAGGAGCATTTAGCACCGGTGCCTGATTATCGGATACCAAAATGCTAAAATCAAAGGACAATAAACGAACACCATCCTCGTAAACCATTACGGTATAGTCGCCATCGCTTAAGGTGCTTTGGTCTTCGGCTCCCTGCACAATACCACTTCCGTTTTGTGTCGACCATACAAAACTTACGATTCCTGATGTACCATTTACGGTCAGGTCAACCATTCCGGTTCTGCTGCCTTTACAACTAACATCGGTTTTTGAGAATAAGATTTCGGCCTGCGTTTCTGCTCCGGGTTCTAAAAGTACTTCCGGTTCGGTCGATTCAAGTTTGGCATCATAAGCCATTCCTTCTCCTGTTACCTCAATTACATGCTTAACTTCGCTTACATTGCCATCATCATCCGAAATACTATAGGTACGTGTTACTTTGTAGGGGCAGGTTATACCGCTGCTGGTTTGGCCCACGTACCTAAAACTTCCGTAATTAACCGAACAGTTGTCATTGGCACTTCCGCCAGCCTGTTCAAATTGTGCCCATGTTGTAAAAGCATCCGGTACCGGTTGTCCACATTCACTTTCCGAATCCGGTGGTGCAATCAGTTGCGGTGCTTCAGCATCGGTTACGGTTACGGTAAAATTATGAACCGCCGTATTTACTCCATCACTAATTCGATATTCAACCAGGGTTGATCCAACAGGGAACTGTTGACCTGAATTGTAATTACTGGTATAAATCAACTGATCCTGAGGTACACAATTATCCGTGGCAGATGGTTCGGTCCAACTTACATTGGCATAACATTCCCCGGGCAGGTTCCGAACCGTTATGTGTCCGGGAGAGCTGATTAACCGTGGAACCTGGTTATCTGAAACCGTAACAGTAAAGGTGCAGTTAATTGAGTTGTTGTAAAGAGTTGCACCACGATAAGTAATTACTGTTGTTCCCTGATTAAAAGTATAACTGCCAATTTGGTTGATACCGGAACCGTTCGAAGCGGCTTCGGTTGCACCTGTCATTTCCCAGCTGAGTGTTGAAATGATGCCGTTGGGATCGGAAATGTCTAAACCATTGCTGATAACTGCCACACAGGAATTCAGGTCGGTATATATGGAGATATCTTCCGGACAAACAATGCCTGTTGTATCGTCTTGAGAAGCAGGATTGTCCGAAATTTCCGAAAGTAATTGGTTTGAAATTGAGGGTGAAACAAAACCCAATACAGAATCTATTGCAGGAGAGAATGAGGCATAGCTCTCACTACTCACAGCATTGGGTTCTGTAAAACACAGAAAAACAGCCAGCAAAAAGAATGCTGTTTTTAAAGTCTGGTTATGTTTCGATTTGGTCACTAATCAATTCTTTTTTTTAATAATTTTCGTCTTTACATAAATTTCAATTTAACCGTTATACATTCATTTTCGGGTTTGTAATTGAGTCTTTCGTCATTAAAAGTATCTGGACCTTAAATAGCTACGTCCAAAAAAGTCCACATCAAAACCAAACGTAAACTCAAAGGTTCCGTTTTGATATGGGTATATTTCATTTGTTGTTATGTCCATTGCAAATCCCACTCTAAACTTGTTACTAAACATCCAGTTTCCGGTAAAACATATGGCACCACCGGTACGCCCCAAAACACCTAGCCAAAGTTTTTCGCGGATCATAAAATTGGCAGCCAAATCAATCTGAATTGGCGTACCCCAGGTTGCCTTAACCAGCAATGTGGGTTTAAATACAAAATAATTAAAGGGGTCGAGCGGAAACACGTAACCACCGTTCAGGTATATGGTACGCACCTCGGCACTGGTAGAATAGTTGTGGAAATTCTCTTTCAGATCGTTTTCAATAAGTTTGGGAATAGAGAATCCGGCATAAAAATAATCCTGGTAAATAAATATTCCGAAACCGAAATTGGGAAGAAATGATAAATCTACATCTTCATCAAAAGCCCTGTCGTACTTTCCGTCGGGATATAAAATGTATTCGGTAAGCGGGTTTTTATAATTGGTAAAACCAAATTTCACGCCCATTCGCATACGTGTACGGCGCGAAAGGTAAACTTCGTAGGCGTAATCGCCCAGTACAGTTAAGCGCTTTTCGCGACCAAAAGTATCGTTCATGATGTTGAGTCCAACACCAACAGCTTCGTTTCGTAAAGGTGAGTGAAATGAAATGTATTCAGTCAGAGGCGAACGGTTAATCCCGGCCCACTGTTTTCTTACTAAGGTGGTAAAACCTATCTTTTCCCACATTCCTGCATAAGCCGGGTTAATGATTTGGCCATTATACATGTATGAGGTGAAAATAGGATCTTGTTGTGCACCACACCTGAGTGATATTAGCAAGACAAATATCCCTAATACAACAATTCTTTTAATGACGATACAAATTTTCTCTTTACAACTATGGCAAACTACGACAATTTATTAACAAATGCAACTATATGTTGCGTAAAAAGATATTCACAAAGCCCTTAATAAATCAGTACTTTCAGAATTATCTTTGTTAATTTTCCCATATTGGGAAATGTTAATAACTCGGACGGACAAAATAAATTTTAATCCTGTCGTTAATCTTGCCTATTTAATAAAAAGAAAGTGCAAACCTCATCATCAAAAAAAGGGGAAAGACGGCCCCGGTGATGATTATACTAAATAGAAGATATATTATCAGTCAAATATAGAATAATTTTCGTTTTTGTCTGCTAATTAACTGAACTCTTTTGAATAACCGCTGAAAATACGCGCAGGAAATTTCCACCCCAAACTTTGGCAATTTCCTCTTCGGTATAACCACGTTTTAACATTTCGGCTGTGATGTTTGGCATTTGGCTCACATCGGCACAATCGGCCAGTCCGCCACCGCCATCAAAATCCGAGCCAATCCCAACGTAATCAATTCCTACCAGGTTTTTTACATGATCGATATGATCTACACAATCGGCAACAGTTGGCAATTGTTTGGGGTATTTCTCATCCAGTTCGCGCCACTGTCTCCGCACTTCTGCCTGTTCCTCTTCGCTCATTTTTGCAAAGCGGGTATTGAAAATTTTTCTTATTTCCTGTTCTTTCTGATAACGGACAGTGGTAGTATCGGGATCTTTAATGTAGTCGTCGAGTAAACAAATCTGAATTACACCGCCGTTTTTAGCCAGTGCTTTTATCATATCATCGGTCATGTTTCGCTTATGATTGGCAATTGCACGCACACTCGAGTGCGAAGCAAAAACCGGCACCTTACTCAGCTCTACTACATCGTAAAATGATTTGTCTGAAATATGCGAAACATCGATGAGCATTCCGAGGCGGTTCATTTCTTTTACCACCTCTTTTCCAAAGGGGCTTAATCCGTTAAATTCAGGCCCTTTTTTGTCGGTTGAAGAATCGCAAACATCATTGTTCGATGAGTGACAGAGTGTAATGTAACGAACTCCTTTATTATAAAACTCCTCTACCCTGTCGAGTTCCTGACCCAGTGGAAATCCGTTTTCCATACCGATGTAAATGGCACGTTTCCCTTCCTTTTTTAGGCGAACAACATCCCCGGGAGTAGTGGCCACTTCGGCCATACTATTGTATTTTTTGCACACCTCGTAAGTTTTCTCAATCATCTTATTCGCCATTTCGTAGGCATTCTGCGTATTCTCTTCGGTGCGTGGCCGCTGGCTGGTAAAAGCCGCAAAAAAGATAGCATCCAATCCACCTTCTTCCATTCTCGGAAAATCAACCCGGCTTCCCGGCGCTTTGTTTGCTATCCCCACATCCAGATTGCCTTCGAACAGCGCCATTGGCGTATCACAATGTGTATCAATTGTTATTGCACGTTTATGTACTTCCATTGCTTTTCCATCTTTACCTTCACAAAATCCATTTAAGCCCGCTAACAGTCCCCCAACCATTAGCAAAAAAGAATATGCCTTAATCATTATAAAATGTTTTTTGATTTTAAACTGAAAGCAATTATAACAAATGTATTTTATAATAGGCCGTATTCTGTCAAAAAGAATTTATATTATAATTAAAAATAAATTTTGGTCAATACGATTCGCTCCAAAAAATCAAAAACCCACCACCTGTTTTGCATGTCTAACAGCCACGAGCAAAAGTGAAAGAGACGACCGTCCCGAATATCTTTAAATTTTGTCTTGTATATTTACCCGAAAAAAATTGAGAACAGACAGAAAACACAAATGGCTTATTCTTCCGGCATTGGCAGGAATTGTTTTTGCGCTTGCACTTAACCTGCGCCAACATCCCGGCTTTGTTGAAACCTGGTATGCGCAGCGAATCTATCCATTTATAGCTTCACTACTTTCAACCATTTCTTTTGTTTTTCCTTTTTCACTTGATGATAGTTTTTACGCGGTTTTGATCTTAATGCCTGTAGTTCTGATCGTTCAACTATTTACAAAACGTATAAAATGGAAAGCAGCCGGAAAATTTTTGCTGAATACTGTTGCCACAGTATATATCCTGTTTTATGTGCTTTGGGGATTCAACTATTTTCGCTTGCCATTAACCGAAAGACTCGGAATAAAAGACCGGGAACCCGATACGGGGGAATTTGTGCAATTTATGCAGCAGTACATTACTGAACTAAACCAATTACATTGCGATTTTGACACCGTTGACAAAACTGAAATAGATCGCTTAATTGAAGAATCGTACCAACAACTGGCGCCTGTTTTGAAATTCGGATATCCGATGGGCAAACGCCCCGACAAAACAATCACTTTCAGCGGATTTTATGCAAAATCAGGAATCACAGGTTATTTCGGACCATTTTTTAATGAAGTTCATGTAAACAAAAAGATTTTACCCATTGAATACCCCTATGTTTTGGCACACGAAAAAGCGCACCAGCTGGGCATAACAAGCGAGGCAGAAGCAAACTTTTACGCGTGGCTGGTTTGTTTAAACAGCTCGTCGCAACAAATCAGGTATTCGGCTAAATTGTATATTTCATTTCATTTTTTCAGGCAAGCCAGAGGTTTGGAGGCCTATAAAGATCTTGTTGCCAAAATTTCGCCTGAAGTGCAGGCCGACATCAACAGAATAAGCGATCACTGGAACGAACTGCGTAATGCAACCATGGACAAAACGGCTTCGAAACTTAACGATGCGTATTTAAAACACAACAATATAAAATCGGGGATAAAAGATTACACCGGCGTGGTTGACCATGTTATGAACTTTGCGTTAGATTCAGCTTTTCAGCAACATCATGGTCTTGCACCCCGTTAAATTCATTTACTTTTACAGCCAATAACAAAAGTTGGTAGATCCAGTACCGGAACAACTCCGGTCTTCTGACTTCCAGCTTCCAACTAGTATTTTATGAAGCTAATTCCGATTTCTGCCGGTCATTTTCATTGCGATGGAGGAGCTTTGTTTGGCGCCATCCCAAAAGTATTGTGGAACAAAGTTTATCCGTGCAACGACAACAATTTTACCCAGCTAACTTTGCGTTGTCTGCTGGTTGAAACCGGTGAACGCAGAATACTTATCGAAACCGGAATTGGAAACCACTACCCCGAAAAACACCTCAAAAACAACGGAGTAACTTCGGTTGACGAACTGGAAAAATCGTTGGCCGAAAAAGGTTATTCAGCCACCGATATTACCGATGTATTTTTTACACACTTACACTGGGATCACTGCACCGGAGCCGTTAAAAATGCTGACGGAAAACTGGAACTTACCTTTCCGAATGCCACTTTGTGGAGCAGCAAAACACAATGGGAACACGCCAAAATTTCGAACCCACGGGAGCGGGCAGCTTTCCATCGGCCGGTGCTGGATTTTATGATGGAATCAGAAAAATTACAACTGATTGAAGGAGAAGGTGATTTTCTGCCAGGATTTGAGATAAGGTTTTTCCATGGCCACACGCCGGGACAAATGCTGCCCATCCTCCACACCGGGAAACACTCTTTTGTTTATACCTCCGATTTGTTTCCTACTGCCGCCAACATTCCATTGCTGTGGGTTTCGGCTTACGATCTCGATCCGGTTAAAGTAATGGAAGAGAAAGGAAAATTTCTGAAAGAAGCTGCCGAAAAAGACTATATCCTGTTTTTTGAACACGATTACTACACGGAATGTGCATCGGTGCAGGATACAGAAAAAGGTGTGCAACTGAAAGCAAAATTCAGCTTAGCAGAATTGGGTTAAAACTAATTTAGAACTCAGATAGCCGCTTTCTGCGATCATCTGTTAATCAGCGTCATCTGCGTTCAGTTTTTCACCAATTCTTTGGTCGACAATAAACCGCAGGCAGCATAAATATCCTGTCCACGCGATGCCCGAACTGTAGTAAGAATTCCTTTTTTATTTAATGCGTCTTTAAAACGCTGGATGGTTTCTTCTCCCGGACTTTTAAGCGGTGTTCCCGGTACGGGGTGAAAACGAATCAGATTAATTCGGCACTTCAACCCACTGAGTAAGCGGGCCAGTTCATCCACATGTTTCTGAGAATCATTTAGGTCTTCAAACAAAATATACTCAAACGACACACGGCGCTGACGGCCAAAGTCCCAGCTTTTTATTTCCTCAACCACCTCTTCAACCGGATAAGCCACCTGAACCGGCATAATTTTCTGTCGCTCTTCGTGGAAAGGTGTGTGCAGACTTACTGCCAGGTGCGCCTCACTCTTTTCAAGGAAAGTCAACATTCCGGGAATGATTCCGATGGTTGAAACGGTTATCCGTCGCGGACTCATGGCAAATCCCCATTCCGATGTCAGGATTTCGAGGCTTTTCAAAACTTCTTCAAGATTATCGAAAGGTTCGCCCATTCCCATGTAAACGATGTTGCTCACCTCCTCTACTTCATCGATACTTTTTATCTGGTTGATAATCTCTCCGGCTGAAAGTTGCCCCTGAAAACCTTGTTTGGCGGTAAAACAAAACAGGCATCCCATTTTACATCCCACCTGCGAACTCACACAAACCGTTTTACGGTCGCGCTCAGGAATCATTGCGGTTTCGATAAATTTATTCTGGATTGTCGGGAACAGATATTTTCGTGTACCATCAATACTGGCACTTACTTTTGTATAAGGCGTTAAACCATATTCAAAGCGTTCGTTCAGCAATTCACGGGCTTTTTTCGAGAGGTTGGTCATCTCCTCAATCGAGCTGATCTGCTTTTTATACAACCAGTCTGCAATTTGTTTTGCCGTAAACTTTGGCAGCCCCAGCTCTACCACCAACTCCTGCAATTCCCCTAATGTTTTCCCGAATAATCGCTCCTTCATACCTGTAACTTTGCTGCAAAGATAACGCAAATAATTTTGCGAGATTTCTTTCAATGAATTCAGAACCTGTTCAAAATATTTTTTGCACCGTTCTTTAGAGCGGTGGTAAAAACAAAAAGAATACCTGAGATTTTTGAGGATTTTTGTAAAATAGAAAGTACAAAAATCCTCAAAAATCAAATTGGCTCAACTACATTGTAACACCGCCTTAAAAGACGGTGCAAAGAATACTAATCGCTAAAGATGATTGCTGATATCTTACGCAGGTTTTAAAACAACAAATGTGAAGAAGAGTTTTATCCCATTAATGATTTTTTGAACTCCGGAGCCTTCCGGTGTTTGGTAACTTGCTCGAAAGCATAGGCAATCTCAAGTAAAACAGGCTCGCTCCAGGCCCGGCCAAAGAATGAAAGCCCAATGGGCAATCCTTCAACAAATCCCATGGGGACCGTAATATTCGGATAGCCGGAAATAGCTGCCGGCGAAGAACTACCACCGGTAAAACTGTCGCCGTTTACCCAGTCGATACTCCATGTTGGGCCGTTTGTTGGAGCAATTATCGCATCCAGATTGTGGGCATCCATCAAAGCATCAATTCCTTCTTTCCCGGCAAAACGTTTCGAATCTTCAAGCGCTTGCAGGTATTCCTCCGAATTTAAATCGCCTTTTGCCTCTGCTTCTTCAAAAATCTCCTGGCCAAACCAGGGCATTTCTTTATCTGCATTGGCCTTGTTAAACTCTATCAGTTCTGCCAGCGATTTTTTTGGTGCTGAAGGGTGTTCCTTCAGGTATTTATTCAGGTCAGCTTTAAATTCATAAAGCAGCACTTCGTAAGATGGGTTCCCCCATTTGCGATTCGTTTCAAATTTCACATCTTCAACCAACTCAGCACCGCTTTTCTGCATTGCCTCAACGGCATTTTTCATCAATTCACCAACCTTCTCATGCGACGGTATCATTTGGGCTGCAATTCCAATTCGTTTTCCTTGTAATCCATCCAATTTCAGAAAAGGAGTATAATCGTTGTAAATCTTTCCTCGTTCTAAATGCGTTTCTGCATCATTAGTATCAAACTCAGCCAAAGCCCCCAATAAAATAGCGGCATCAGTAACATTTCGGGCCATGGGTCCGGCTGTATCCTGACTGTGCGCAATTGGGATAATTCCCTGACGGCTCCACATTCCCAGAGTAGGTTTAATGCCCACAACACCATTTATCCCCGACGGACAAACAATAGAGCCATTGGTTTCGGTACCAATACCAATAGTGCAGAGGTTACCCGAAACAGCTGCTCCGGTGCCCGAGCTGGAACCACACGGGCTACGATCAAGACAAAACGGATTTCGTACTTGTCCGCCTCTTCCGCTCCAACCACTTGAAGAATTGGTGGACCGGAAATTTGCCCATTCACTGAGGTTTGTTTTCCCGAGCAATACCGCTCCGGCATCGCGTAATTTTTTTACAATAAAGGCATCCTTTTCCACCACATTGCCCTCCAATGCCAGCGATCCGGCGGTGGTTTGCATTTTATCGCCCGTGTCAATATTATCTTTAATCATCACCGGAATTCCGTGCAAAGGGCCGCGAACAGTTCCGTTTTGTCGTTCCTCATCCAGCTTTCCGGCAATATCCAGCGCCTCCGGGTTAAGCTCAATTACCGACCTTAAATACGGATCGACCAACGCGATACGATCGAGATATTTTTGGCAGATACTCTTAGCCGTTAGCTTTCCGGATTCCATTTTTTGCTGAAGTTCCATAGCAGATGTCTCATTCAGATCAAACGAAGCCAGATCAACCTCTTCCGGCATATTTGACTCCTGAACACAAGCAGTTACACCACTTAAAGCCACTACAGAACCACCCAGAGCGGTTGTTTTAAAAAAGGAACGACGTTTCATATATTATAGATTAAGAGATTTTCAGAGATGAGTATTGAGACATGAGATTAAAAATACGAATTATATTTGATCGGAATAAAACGAAACAACCTTCCGGTAGTTCAGAAATTAGTGTTGATCCACTCAACAGCCTTTTCAATATCAATGTCTTCCATACATTTAAAATGCTTTTTAGGACATTTCTGGTGGCCAAGCTTGGAACAGGGACGGCACCTCAAGTCGTTTACCTGCATTATTTCCGATGACTCTCCCGGCTGATAGGGTGTCATTCCAAACTCGGGAATGGTGTTTCCCCAAAACGAATAGATATTCTTTTTAAAAGCCGCTGCAATATGCATTAATCCCGTGTCGTTAGCCAACACGAGGCGCGAATCGCGTAATAATGAAGCCGATTGGTTAAGTGATATTTTTCCGGCAAAATTCAGTACATTGCCTTTCGACTGCGAAAGTACCTTTTCACCTTCATCGTATTCATTTTTACCGCCCAGCAATATTACAGGATATGGAATCTTCTGACAGATCTCACTGACCTTATGAACGGGTAGTTTTTTGGTAAAATAAGTGCCGGCGATTACAAACGCCACATAGCCATTCTGAAAAGACTCGGGCAAATCATTCTGCTTAAACGAAGTTGTTTCATCGATAAAATAATCAAGCCCTTTATTATCATTTTTCACATCAAAAACCGAAGCCGTTTCCAGGTACCGGTCCACGATGTGCACATCGGGCAAGCGATTCATCTTTAAACGAATCATCAGAAACTTCTCCCAATTGATTTTATTCACCGCAAACGACTGCATTTTTAGGCGGCGTTTTAATTTGTTGCTTCTGAAATTGTTATGAAGATCGATAATATAATCGTAGTTTTCTTTTGCCAATTCGTGAATCAGCATCCCCATATTATCCTCAAGAAAATGAACCTTATCGATATGCGGATTGGAATAAACCAGGCAGGCAAACTTCTTTTTGGTAACAAAATGCACCTCTGCATTCTCCACTTGCTGCTTCAAACCACGTACAACCGGCGTTGTAAGAACAATATCGCCAATGGAGCTAAAACGTATTACCAGAAATTTGACCTTCATTTTTTACAAAGTATCTAAGATATCATAATTTTGGAGAACTCGAATTGGTGACACAAAAAATCCCCGCAGAAGATTTCTACGGGGACTCTTTAACTATCTTATCTTTATTGCACTAAGTTGATTCAACCAATACAATAATTTTATTTGCTTTATTTTCAATTACACCACCGTCAATTTCAAAATGCTGCTCAGTGCCATTTTTTTCCTTAATTTTCAGCACTCCTTTTTCGAGTGTTGAGATAATTGGAGCGTGGTTTTTAAGTATCTCAAAACCACCTTTACTTCCGGGCAATTGAATCAGGCTAACTTCGCCTTCAAAAACTTTTTTATCCGGTGTAATTATTTCTAAATGCATAGTTTTCCTTTCCGATTTTAGTTATCAGCTAACAATTTTTCACCTTTTTCGATGGCCTCTTCAATAGTACCAACAAGGTTAAATGCCGCTTCAGGATATTTGTCTACCTCACCGTTCATAATCATTCTGAAACCTTTAATGGTATCTTCAATCGAAACCAGTTTTCCTTCCAGCCCGGTAAATGCCGAAGCAACAAAGAATGGCTGCGAAAGGAAACGCTGCACACGACGTGCACGGTGAACTACCAACTTGTCTTCTTCCGAAAGTTCGTCCATACCCAGAATTGCGATAATATCCTGCAATTCGGTGTAGCGCTGTAGCAACATAATCACATCCTGTGCGCAGCTGTAATGCTCATCGCCAACAATTTCAGGAGTAAGAATACGCGATGAAGAATCGAGCGGGTCAACCGCAGGATAAATACCCAGCTCAGCAATTTTACGACTTAATACCGTTGTTGCATCCAGGTGGGCAAATGTTGTTGCCGGCGCAGGGTCGGTCAAGTCATCAGCAGGCACATAAACCGCCTGTACCGATGTAATCGAACCATTTTTTGTAGAAGTAATCCGTTCCTGCATAACCCCCATTTCGGTGGCCAGCGTCGGTTGGTAACCTACTGCCGATGGCATACGGCCTAGCAGCGCCGAAGTTTCAGCACCCGCTTGAGTAAAACGGAAAATATTGTCAACGAAGAAAAGAATGTCACGACCACTTCCGGCAGAACCGTCACCATCGCGCAAACTTTCAGCAATTGTTAGTCCTGAAAGCGCAACACGGGCACGTGCACCCGGTGGCTCATTCATCTGACCAAATACCATGGCCAGCTTCGATTTTTTCAATCGCTCCGGATCTACTTTCGAAAGGTCCCAGCTACCTTCTTCCATGGATTTCTTGAATTCTTCACCGTAATCTACGATGTTGGCTTCAATCATCTCACGAAGCAAGTCGTTTCCTTCACGGGTACGTTCTCCAACACCGGCAAATACCGATAATCCAGAGTGTGCCAGTGCAATGTTGTTGATCAGCTCCTGGATCAGTACGGTTTTACCTACACCGGCACCACCAAACAAACCAATTTTACCACCTTTTGCATAAGGTTCAATCAGGTCGATTACCTTAATTCCGGTGTATAAAACTTCGGTTTCAGTTGTTAAATCTTCGTATTTTGGTGGTTCGTTATGAATGTTCAATCCTTCTTTTGGCAATTGCTCCAATCCGTCAACCGAGTCGCCTACTACATTCAACAAACGACCCAATGCAATCTCTCCTTTTGGCATGGTAATAGGCTTACCCAAAGCATGTACCGCGGTACCACGCTGCAATCCATCGGTTGAATCCATTGCAACACAACGAATGGTGTTTTCGCCAACATGTTGCTGACATTCTATTATTAAACTTTCTTTGCCTTCGCGGGGAATTTCCAATGCATCGTAAATTGATGGAAGTTCACTGCCTTCACTATCGAAACTAACATCTACTACAGGTCCGATAACCTGTAATATTTTTCCTATGCTCTGAGCCATATTGGATTAGATTTAAGTCCGGTTTAAACCGTTTTTCGTTAAAATTTTATAGACCCAACAAATTTAGCATAGTTTTGTTTCTATGCAAGATGGGAATTCGCTTTTGTAATTTTATATAACCGGGTAAAAGCCCTCTAATGCTTACGTGTAAGCATTTTGTGCGCAAGGTTTCGAAGTGGCTGTTTTACAACATCCTGCACATTTAAATCATCTAAAATACGGATAGCACGATTGAAAAAGTCATTTACTTTTTCTTCGGCAATATTTTTTACTCCAACCGAGTGGTAAAGTTTGGTAACGGCAGCAATTTTTTCCTTCGGATCAAAGTCTGTTTTCTCAATCCAGTTTATAAGCGTTGCTTTTTCATTTTCCGAAGCTTTTGCCAGTGCGTTAATCAGTAGGAATGTTTTTTTATTGGCAAGAATATCGCCGCCAATTTGTTTACCAAACACCGCCTGATCGCCAAAAGTATCCAGCAGATCATCCTGCAACTGGAATGCCAGTCCCAGGTTAATGCCAAAATCGTAAAGCTGGTTTGCAAGGTTTTCGGGAGCATTGGCTAAAAGTGCCCCCACCTTTAAACTACATGCCAACAGAACAGCTGTTTTCAGGCGAATCATTTCAAGGTATTCCTCTTCGGTAACATCCATTCGCTGTTCAAAATCCATGTCGAATTGCTGGCCTTCGCAAACTTCCAAAGCGGTTTTACTGAATACCTCAAGCACTTCGGGTAGTGCTTCAGACCGTTCTTCGAGGAAATACCGATACGACTGAAAAGCCATGGCATCGCCGGATAAAATAGCTGCATTTTCGCTGAATTGTTTATGAACGGTCGGGCGGCTTCTGCGCACATCCGCTTTGTCCATAATATCATCGTGAAGCAGTGTAAAATTGTGGAAGACTTCAATACCAACAGCTGCCGGAATGGCCTGCTCAACAGTTTCGGAAAACATATTACAGGCCAGCAAAACCAACACCGGACGTAAACGTTTTCCACCCATATCAAGCGAATACTTAATGGGCGCATACAATTCAACCGGTTGATTACTGAGCAGTTCTTTTGAGCGCTTTTCAATTTCGGCACTCACTCTGTTTTGAAGTTCTTCTACGGTATACATTAGTTTCCCAAATTTAATTCGTCATCAGGAACAATTTCCAGGTCATCAAGTTCAATATCTTCTTCTTCGTCGTAAATATGAAGCAGAGGTTCTTTAAAGGCTTCGGTTGTTGTAAGGCGCTCAAGGCCCGACAATAACGATGGCAGCAAAATCAGGTTTGATGTTACGGCAACCAACAAGGTTAACGAAACCAAAATTCCCATGGCCTGTGTTCCTCCGAAATTTGAAATGGTAAAAATTCCGAATCCAAAGAACAACACCACCGAAGTATACAACATACTAACACCGGTTTCTTTTAATGCAATTACAACCGATTTCCGAATGTCCCAGTTGGTCATGTTCAGCTCCTGCCGGTATTTGGCCAGAAAGTGAATCGTATTATCGACCGAAATACCAAAAGCGATACTAAATACCAGAATGGTTGATGCCTTTATCGGAATTCCGGTAAATCCCATTACCGCCGCGGTAAAAATCAGCGGGATAATGTTTGGCGTAAGCGATAAAATCACCATTCTCCACGACGAGAACATAATGGCCATAAATGTGGAGATCAGCAAAATAGCCAGCCCCAAACTCGAAAAAAGGTTCTTTAATAAATACTGGTTTCCTTTAAATGCAATAATACTCGATCCGCTAACTGTTACATCGTATTTATCGGATGTAAAAATCGAGTCGATATCGGCATTAAACTGCGTATACAATTCCTCCATTCGTTTTGTGCCCACGTCTTTAACCCTGATGCTGATTCGGGTAGTTTGTCGCGTGCTGTCCATAAACGAATGTAACAATCCGGCATTCTCCTCGCCCGTTGCGGCATATTGCAGGATAAAGTTCTTCTCGCGGTTATTGGGCAGACTGTAATATCGCTCGTGGCCATTATAAAACGCCTGTTTGGCAAACTTAAGCAGGTTAAGCAGCGAAATTGATGCCGATAACTCAGGATATTCGGCCAGGCGTTCTTCCAGCTGCTCTATTTTTTGGAAAGTGCTTAGCTGCATGACGCCCTGTGGCTTTTTGGTGTCGACCATAATTTCCAAAGGCATCAATCCGTTAAAGTTACTTTCAAAAAATTTCAGATCGACATAAACCGGATCATCTTCCGGGATATCATCGAGCATATAACCCGAACTTTTCATCAGGGTAATTCCGTAAATACTTACCACAATTATACCGATGGTAGCAAAATAAACCACCTGCCGGTAATTTTGGGTAATGTGCATCAGTTTACGGATTATCGAAGTCACGAGCTTACTATCGAGGTGACCAACGTGGCGCGACGATGGCGCTCCGATAAAACTGAATATAATTGGAATAAGCAGCAGCGAAAGAACAAAAAGCCCCAGAATGTTCAGCGAGGCGATGATACCAAATTGCCGCAAAATATCGCTCTTTACAATAATAAAAGTGGCAAATCCCGAAGCCGTTGTAAGGTTGGTTAAAAAGGTAGCGTTACCAATCTTAATGATTACACGCTGCAACGCTTTTATTTTATTTCCGTGGCTAACGTATTCGTGGTGGAATTTATTCAGCATGTAAATACTGTTCGGAATTCCGATAACGATTAACAAAGGCGGAATCATTCCGGATAACAGGGTGATTTTGTAGCCAAACAGCGACAACATTCCCATGGCCCAGATAACCCCAACAATTACAATAAGTACCGGAACAAAAACAGCTTTAAACGACCGGAAAAACAGGAACAAAACCACGATACAAATCAACAGCGCCAGCACACTGAACATGTACAACTCGCGCTTAATTTTTACTGAGTTTACTACCCTAATGTAAGGCACCCCCGAGTAATGAAGCTTTACATCTTCTTTCTGCTCGAAATTATGGCAAACCTCCTGAATTCCGGCAACAAGGTCTTCGCGCTCCTTGCTTGCCATTTTATCCTTGTTTACCGTAATAGCCAGCAGGTAGGTGTCGGTTTCGTCGTTATAAACCAGTTTTCGGTAGAAGGGCAGCCGCTTAAATTCGGCTACGCAGGCATCCAGTTCTTCCTGAGTTGATATCGTATCCGGAAAAGTATTTACAACTTCAAACTGCTTTTCGTCCTTGTTTTTTTCAAGGTTGTAGGTGTTTGATACCGAAAGCAGATTTTCAACGCCATCCACTTCTTTCAAATCATTGCACAGCGTTTTCCATGCATTAAAATGATCGAGGCGAAAAAAATTCGAGTCCTGCACACCAACAATGATCAGGTTGCCTTCCTGACCAAATATTTTTACAAAATTCTGATAATCTTTATAGGCTTGATCTTTCTTTGGCAACAATGAAGCATACTCATACGACATCTCCACTTTTCGGGCATGATATCCCAGAAAAATGGTAATAACAGTTAAAACTGAAAGAAAGAGGATTCGATTCCTAAGGATTAGTCTGGATAGTTTAATCCACATGTCTAAATTTCTAAATAAGCGACGAAAGTATACAAATTCCTGAGTTTTGAAAAATGCTTCAATCCAAGGTTAAGCGAATTTAAAACTTTTTAAAATTCATCATTCCATTTCAGAAATGGCAATGAGATTTTTGGCCGTTCTGATTAAAAGGTAACCCTCGGTTATAGCCGGTGTCGACATAACCGTCTGTTCCAATTTATTCGTTGCTAAAAGTTCATATTCCGGACCCGCTTTTACCGAATACACATTACCATCGTTATCAGCAATATACACTATTCCGTCGGCAGCCACCGGCGACGATGTATAACTGTTTCCTTCACCTACTTTTTCTGAGTACATCTCCTCTCCGGTTTCGGCGTTGTAACAGGTCAGACGCCCGTTCCAACGTGCGTTGTACAGGTAACCATCATACAACAACATGGTTCCCATGTAAGAGCCACCACGTAGTTTTGCCCATTTTACAAATTCATTCGTAGTTGCCCGTTCTTCCAAAGTAATATCGCCCACCGCATTTTTCTGAATGGCATAAACCGGCGAAACTTTGCCATGGGCACTGTTAAAATAAATGTAATCGTTGCCAATAACCGGCGATGGTACCGGAATATCGCCTCCTCCTGACATTTTCCAAATTTCTTCACCGGTTTTAAAATCGTAACCTCCCCGGTGTTTATATCCGTTTACCACAACAATGTCCCTTTCACCATCAGAATAAATATTTGGAGTTGACCAGCCGGGATATTCGTCGCGGCTTTTCTTCCACAGCTCTTCGCCGCTTTTTATATCGTAAGCTGCTACAAACGAATTTTCCTGCACATCGCACTGAATAATGACCACATTATTATGAATGAGTGGCGAACTTGAAAATTCCCATTCGGCTTCCTTCACCAAAAAGAACGACGATTTTAGCACTCCAAAATCTTTCGACCACTGCAGTTTTCCATGCATATCGTAACAGTACAATCCTTCCGATCCGAAAAAAGCCACTACAAATTCGCCGTTTGTTGCCGGCGTGCAATTGGCGTGCGACGACATGGGGTGGCGTTTTTGTTCGGGAATACCGGTATAAGAGGTTTTTTCCCACTCGATTTCTCCCGAATATTTATTCACACAATAAACCCGCCAATAATGAATAGAACTATCGGGCACTGAACCTATCGATCCGTAAATACCGGTTTTTACATCGCCCTCATCTTGTTCACTAACTGCTGTGGTTACAAAAACCTTGTCGCCCCAAACAATTGGGCACGAATGCCCCAGGCCGGGAATGGCCGTTTGCCAGGCAATATTTTTATTGGTAGCGACATCCCACGTTTCGGGCAGACTGGCGTTATCCAAATAACCGGAAATGTAATTTCCGCGGTACATACTCCACTGCCTCGACGCATCGATTTGCTGCCCAAACGCCGACAAATACAAAATTGCAGTAAATAAGGTGAGAAACGATTTGATTTTCAACATGTGAATAGATTTTACTTTTGCTAATTTAATGAAAGTTGACCGTTCTCAAAACTCTGATTTTTAATCTTTCCTAAGCGGGAAGCAATTTTTATATCACAATCGGAAAAAACCATAATCATTTGTGGATAATCTGCTGAAACCCGTACTCAGCATTTTGGGTATAAAGACATGGAACCAAAATACCGGGAAACGAGCAATACATTGTATACATGCAATAAACGAATCCGATTAAAAACCTATCGACAACTAACAACATGCAAAAAACACTGCTATACGCCATCATTTTTTACTTTGCGGGTCTCGCATCCTCGCTTGCGCAAATACCCGAACCTCAGTGGCAAAAACAATCGGGTGCCAGGGGCTGCGATTTTTATACTGATATTATAGAAGACGCCAACAAAGGTTACGCGGTTACCGGAGCGGTTAAAGTTGCCGGGCACTCCTTTGATTTTCAGCTGATTCGTTTTGACGAAAATGGCGACACACTTTGGACGAAAACCATTGGAACAGAAAAAAACGAAATTCCGAAACGTCTTACACAGCTCACTGATAAAAGCTACGTTCTGCTGGGTACTTCATCAGAGGGAGAAACGAAAAGTTGCCTTTTGGTGCGGCTGGATGAAAACGGAACAAAATTATGGGAAAAGACTTTAGATGCTGAATACCTGTCGGTTGAAGATATTATTTCGCTGCCCGAAAACCGCTTTGCCATTGCCGGCTCGAAAAGCGAAAACCCTGACGATCCGAAAATTTTAATGGCCACACTGAATGAAAATGGCGAGATAACCATGGAACGATTATTTATGACCAACATGTCGGGGTGTGCGCGCGCAATAAAAAAACTTCCTGACAGCGATTATGCCCTCGCGGCCCAGGTTAGCGAAACCGGTAAAAACAATTGCGACATTGTTGCCATACGCATTAGTTATACGGGAAAAGCAAAATGGTATTCGTGGATTAAAACACCCGACCAAAAAGTGTGGCCCGAATGTATTTGCTGCTCTCCCGACAGTGCTTTTATGGTTGTTGGCTGGAACGGAAAATGTTTAAGCGATATTAACTCCGCCGATCCTATTTTTGATTACGACCTGGTTTTGAACAAGATCGACGCAAGCGGAGAAATTTTGTGGACCAAAAGTGTCGACCGCGAAGGTTCGGAAGGAGGAAACGCCCTTACAATTCGCCCCGACGGCACTTTTATGGTAGCCGGAATAAAAGCCACATCGTTCCTCGGAAATGTTGGACCGTGGTTATTAAATATCGATCCGGATGGCAACGAGCTAAACGAAAAGTTACTTAACCTGCATTTTAATAACGATAACGCATCGCGAATTATAAACAGCTCCGATGGTGGTTTTGTAGTAATCGGTCCGGGTTTACAAGAAGAAACCAACACCCGAAGTGATGGCTGGATTATAAAATTTGGTGCTTTGTAGCAACCAGTAATGGAATGCTGGAATTGGTAATGATGAGTTGTTGAATGATGATTAACGAATTAAGATTGCAGAACCAGAAAAGTAAACAGTTTTCAGTCACAGTTTTCAGTTTTACAATTTAGCAATAGAACAATTTGGCAGTAGTTTCGTGAATGAGTTATTGAGTGTATCAGGAAGAGAAGTTTGCGTCAAGGGGAGTAAAGTTCTCAGTTTTCAGTCGCAGTTAACAGTTTTACAATTTATCAGTAGAACAATTTAACAGAAGACTCAAAACCAAATGATTCCTATGTTTCTATTGTGGTTCAGTTCTTCGTATTTAATATTTCTCACCCCGCTCGTCAAGCATGGGCACAAAACGCACAGGCAGCACATCTTTTTTCCTGATCTTTCCTTTCTTTTTTTGCAGAAGTACCAGCTTTTGGATGTTACCAGATCCAACCGGAATAATCATCCTCCCTCCTTCAGCCAATTGCGCTTGCAAAGGTTCGGGCACATGCGATGGCGAACAGGTTACTATTATCGCATCAAAAGGTGCCTTTTCGGGCCACCCCAAATAACCGTCGCCAACCTTGCCAAATATATTGGTGTATTCCAGCTTCCGGAAAACTTTGGTTGCCGATTTGTTTAACTCCTCAAAAAGTTCGATGGTATAAACCGAATCACACAATTGCGCCAAAATAGCTGCCTGGTAACCCGAGCCGGTTCCAATTTCCAAAACACGGTCCGTTCTCTGAAGTTCCAAAACCTCGGTCATATAGGCAACTATGTAGGGTTGCGAAATGGTTTGGCCCTCGTTTATTGGCAATGGACCATCAGTATAAGCCCACTTCATATACTCGGGCAAAACAAATTCGTGCCGCGGAACCTGCCGAAATGCATCCAAAACCAACTCGTTGCCAATTCCCCGGTTTTTTAACTGCGATTCCACCATTTTCCGGCGCTCATTAAAAAATGCATCGTTTTGCGAACTACATTCCACTGCTGCAATTAAACCAAAAATTAAAATCAAAACCCTCATCACATTATCTATTTACCACAGCTTCAATTTATTAACGAATGGAGTGAGTTAAGGTTACTTCAGCACGGACAATCCTGCATGTTTTGAAATGTAAACTAAACATTAAGAAGAGGCTATTTTTTTAGCAAAAATTAACAAATCTGACTTTAGTCATGATTCACGAAATATTTCTTTATTTATATTTGCCCTACTTATTCGATAGGACATATAGTTTTAGTAGTTATGAAAAAAATGAAAACGTACAACAAATTGATTATAAGCCTATTTGCCATGCTTCTGGCAAGTAACTTATCAGTAGCTCAAGTGAGCTACGAAGAAAATGAGAGCAACAGTAAACTAATGGTTACCGGAACTTCATCGATTCACGACTGGGAAATGGAGGTTGAAGATTACGACTGTTTGGTGTCGGCTTCGGCAGACGAAAATCAGCAAATTTCAATCGAATCCATCAAATTTTCGTGTTTAGCTGAAAGCATTACAAGCGATAACAAAATTATGGATAACAAAGCGCACAAAGCGCTCGATTCTGATGACCATCCAAAGATTAGTTTTAGTGCCGACGCAACTGTTTCGGCAACAACCAACTCGCTTACCAAAACCAAAGGAAAACTTCAGATTGCAGGTAAGGAAAAAGAAGTTGAGCTTGAGTTTACCGTAGCTGAAGCTAAAGACGATCAGTTTAAAGTTAGCGGAAAAATTCCGGTAAAAATGAGCGATTTTGGCATTGATCCGCCAACTGCAATGATGGGAACCCTAAAAACAGGCGACGAAGTGTTTATTCATTTCGACATTGTTCTGCAAAACATGCAAACCAGCAAAGTAAATTAACACCACACCACATATTTTATTGATATATAACCATTTAAAATTTAATTAGAATGAAAAAGTTAGCATTATTATTAACAGTCTTCATGATTGGATCTGTGGCTTACGGACAATTTGAAAAAGCCAAGCTTGATCCTACGACTTTCGAAAATGTGAAAGTTAAAGTTGGAGGCGATTTTGCTATTCAGTTACAGTCACTCGATCATGAAGCTGATGTGGAATTGATCGACCTGAAACATAACTTCAATTTACCAACTGCGAACCTGAGCATTACAACTGATTTGGCTCCGGGTATTCAGCTGTTCATCAACAACTACATGTCGTCGCGTCACCATAACGAGGCTTGGGTTGAAGGTGGATACCTGATCATTGATTACATGCCTTTCCTGAAAGGTAGTGAGAAACTGATGCAATACCTGACTATCAAAGCAGGTGTTATGATGCCGGATTACGGTGATGCACACTATTTCCGCAGTAACAACGGTAATGTAATTAACAACCCGTTTGTGGGTAACTGGATTATGGATGCTTTCACCAGCAATCCTGGAATGGAATTCATGTTCAGAAAAGACGGTTTTATTGCAGTTGCCGGTGTAAACAACGGACGTATGAACTACGGACGTGGTAACGACATTGGTGAAGACCTTGCCTATAACTGGAAACTGGCGTACGACAAAAACATTAACGATGATTTACGCGTTCGTGCTTCATTTTCAGGTTTCCATGCTCCAGACGGACACAGCGGTGCTTACCTTTGGGATGGCGACCGTGCCGGTGCACGTTACTACAACGTAATGCAAACAGCTGCAGCTGAAGGCGACAATTTCCGTTCAGGACGATGGAGCCCTGGCAGTGGCCAAACAAAACTGAACAGCTACATGGCTAACGTATTCCTGCAATACAAAGGACTTGAAGTATTCGGAGTTTACGAAACAATGAATGGCATAAGAAAAGGTGCCGATCAGGATTTTACTCAAACAGCAATTCAGGCATTATACCGCATCGGAAGTTTCTACGTTGGAACACGTTACAACCACGTTTCTGATGGTCTTGACTCAGAAGTTAACCGCACCAACATTGGCGGTGGCTGGTTTATGACCGAAAACGTAGTTGTTAAACTTGACTATGTGAATCAAAAATATGATGGACCTGCTCATGGAGATATTGATGGGGGAAAATTTAATGGCGTGGTGTTAGAAGCAGCCATTTCATTTTAATTTGGACAGTTAGTACAGAAAAGATGGAATGCCCGGTTTATTGCGGGCATTCCTCAATTTCTTACATGAAACGAACAGGTACGAAGGTTACACCCCAATAAATAACCAAAACAAATGAAGCACATACTATAAGCTCTGCAAACAAACCATTCGAATAGTATGAAAAAAACATTGCTGAAATATTACTTTTTATCGCTTTTCCTGACTTTCTCAATCGTTGGGGCTTCAGCCTCGGATAAGCCAAATGGCAAGACGCCTGAAAATTGCAGCAATTTTGTTCTTATCCAGGGCTCGTCAAACATCAACCGTTTCGAATTTATTCATGAAGCGCCCCGCCTGGTAGGCAACGAACAGCAATCCGACCGCCTGACCTGGCAACAGGAGGTTATTGTTCCGGTAAAAGAATTTACAGGCAGTAACCAACACATGCGCAAAGATTTTCTGGAATTGTTAAAAGCCACAGAATATCCTGTTATACAAATTGATATTGAACCCAAAAACGAAAAAGCAATTACCGGTCCTGTTGAAAAAAGGGATCTGAATGCAACAATAACACTTGCCGGGCACACACACGAATATGTTGTGCCTTGCAAAATAAGCGCGTGCGATACTTCTGAGATCCTGATAAAAGGTTCGTTAAAAGTCAACTTAACTGATTTTAATATTGAGCCGCCTAAAAAAGTATTAGGAACCATCAAAGTGAATGATGAAGTTTTTATTACATTTGCTTTTAAACAAGAGACCGAAAAATAAAAACCAAAAACCTTGAAATTTAGCACGAAAACGAGATATGGTGTGCGGGCTATTCTTGAAATAGCTCAGAGCGATCCTGAAATCGGAATCTACCAGAAAGATATTTCTGCTAACCAGAACATTTCGTACAAGTATCTCGACCATATTATAAATTCGCTAAAAGTTGCAGGTTTAGTAAGTAAAGCCGGCGGACGACGCAGTGGCTACATTTTAACCCGTAAACCCGAAGAAATTACCATTTACGATATTCATAATGCATTTGAGCCCGGTATTTGTGTTGTCGATTGTCTCTCGCATAACTACACCTGCAAACGACAGGGTATTTGCGCATCCCAAGGTTTTTGGGGCGAACTGAACAACCAGATCATTAAATACCTGAAAGCAACAACAATTGCTGACCTGATGCAAAACCAGGAAAAACTCGATGATATTGTTAGTTAAAGCGAACTATTATCTTCTTACTGTGGAGTTAATTTAATCACAGTTCCCGGATTATTCAGCACCACATAAATCGCACCCTCCGGCCCGGTTGACACATCGCGAACTCGTCCCTGATTTTTTACAATTACTTCCTCATGAATAACATTATCACCTTCAATTTGAAGTAAACGCACCTCTTCGTATTTTAAAGCGCCAACCAGCAACTTGTTTTTCCACTTACTAAAAAGATCTCCCCGATAAAAATCAAGTCCGCAAACTGCGATAGATGGCCTCCAGTATAAATTGGGCTGTTCCATGTCAGGCCGGTGCGTTTCTTCGGTTATAATCGTTCCATTGTAGTTTTTGCCATAGGTAATTGTTTCCCAACCGTAGTTTTTCCCCGACTCTATTAGGTTCAATTCGTCGCCGCCCAAGGGGCCATGCTCGGTTGTCCAAAGCTCTCCGGTTTCCGGATGAATGGCCATTCCCTGGATGTTTCGGTTACCAAGCGAAAACAACGATTTCATTGCTCCTTCTTCGTTAACAAATGGATTATCTTCCGGTATACTTCCGTCTTTGTAAATACGATGTACCTTTCCGTTTGGCAGCGTAAAATCCTGCGCCTGGTATCCGGCACCACGGTCGCCAATGGCAAAAAACAAATGGCCCTCCGGATCGAAAACAATACGACAACCATAGTGGTGGCGTGTGGTTCGGTAGGTATCATGCGGAGCTTCAAACAACACTTCCTCGTTGGTCCAGCTGTTATTTTCAATTTTTCCACGAACAATACGCGTCATTGCAGGTGGCCTGTTTCCATCGTAACCGCTTGTTAATACATGACTGTAGGCAAGATAAATCCAGCCATTTTCGCTAAAATCGGGATCAACTGCAACATCCATCAAACCACCCTGCCCCTGGTTTAATACTTTTGGCGTATTTCTTACCGGCTCATTCAGCAATTTTCCATTCTTCACTATTCGCAGCCTGCCCGGGCGTTCCGTAATTAAAGCTGTATTTTTATCCATAAAATCAATTGCCCATGGAACTTCCAGTCCTTCGGCAAAAATTTCTACATCCATTTTATAATCCATCGTTTCCATTTCTTTGGCAATCGGTGGTTTTTTGGCCCCGACCTTATTCTCCGACTCGCGGATATACGAAATGATAGCATTAATATCGCCATCGCTGAGCGTTGCTTCGTATGAGGGCATTCCCAGATGCGGAATTCCAAATTTTATATTTCGGAAAACGTAACCATTCTCGGCACCAAACTGCCAGATTCCGTCAACCAAACTTGTCGCATTTCCGCCGCCCAAATTGGCACCATGGCACGAAGCACAATTTTGCCCATACAGCAGTGCGCCATCCTGAGCGTTTACGGTAAGCGATAAAGAGAGAATGAAAATTGAAAAAAGTACGAATGTTGTTTTCATATTTGTTGATTTAGATCTTTTTAAAACCTTAATAAGTTAAGAAAAATCAACCTATTTTGTTCATTCATATTCAGTAATTTAATTTAACATTTATTAAGACATATTCTTAATATGACCAGGATTTTTCAGACCTTTATCGTTGTTATACAGAAAACTTTAAACGATCATTAAATAGATAAAAAATAAAAAGCAGATGAAGAATGTTGCATTAATAACCGGTGCCTCAACCGGAATTGGACGAGAGCTGGCCCACATACATGCCGAAAAAGGCGGGAACCTGGTAATTGTTGCCCGAAGCAAAGACAAGCTGGAAGCACTAAAAAAGGAACTGGAAACTAAACACGGCATAAAGGTTTATGTGATTGCGAAAGATTTAGGTTTGCCCGAATCACCAAAAGAAGTGTACGATGAAATTAAAAAGGCAGGCATCGAAACAGAGATCCTGATTAATAATGCCGGTTTTGGAGGTGTTGGCGTTTTTCACGAGCTGGATTACGAACAACACATGGCTATGATTAACCTGAATGTTACTTCGCTAACCGCCATGACCAGGTTGTTCCTGCCCGATTTTGTAGCGCGCAACTCCGGGAAAATACTAAACACCTCATCAACGGCCAGTTTAATGCCCGGCCCCTTGCAAGCGGTATATTTTGCCACAAAAGCTTACGTTACTTCTTTCAGCAATGCCCTATCAGCAGAGCTTGCCGATACCAATGTTACCGTTACCAACCTGATGCCCGGTGCCACCGAAACCGAATTTGGCGCTTCATCGGGGATGGACAAAACAGCGATGTTTAAAAAAACAGCAAGCGCGCGTAAAGTTGCGGAAGCCGGCTATAACGCGATGCTAAAAGGAAAAATCGACGTAGTGTCGGGATTAACAACAGCACAGAAAATAATGATTTCGGGAATTCCGTTTATGCCCAAAAAGCTACTTTTAAAAACCGTAAAAAGCATGCAACAACCCAAATAAACTATGAAACAGCTATTTCCCTGGTTAATATTTATTGTTTTTATCGCATTTCTGCTTGGGGCGAATATGTACCTGGCCAAACGATTTTCGTTCTATTTTGAATTGCCAACAACGCGTTACCTTTATATAACTTTTGGTGCCTTAACCGTATTTATGATTGCCGGCATTGCCACAACCACCAATACACAGGCGGCTTTTGGTAATATAATCTACATAGCGGCATCGATAGTAATGGGCTTTTTACTGTATCTGTTACTTTCGGTTGCGGTTGTCGATCTGGTTAATCTTTTTGCAAAGTCAGCTCCCCGCTTGCTGGGAATCTCCGCCCTTTCGCTGGCTGTTTTTGTTACTGCAGCCGGAATTATTAACGCACAGTACCGAAGGATTAGCGAAGTAGAAATTCCGATGAAAGGGCTAACGGGCGAAATTAAGGTTGCTCATCTCTCCGATGTTCATATCGGGCATTTCTGGGGGCCAAAAACACTGCAAAAAATAGTAGACAAAACCAACGCCCAACACCCGGATGTGGTATTTATTACCGGCGACCTTTTTGATGGAAAAATCCGCTTAAACAGCAAAAGTCTGGAGCCGTTAAAACAAATGAATGCCCCGGTTTATTTTATCGAAGGAAACCACGATGGTTATTCGGGCGCCAAAGAAGTAAAAGATAATCTGCGTGAAATTGGCGTTACCGTTTTGGAAAACGAGGTGACCCATTTTAACCAGATTCAAATTATTGGTCTTAACCATATGAGGGCTGATAACAGCCAACAGGAAATTCCTGAAAGAAGGAAGCGGCCAAGCATCCGTTCCGTTTTGGACGAACTAAACCTTTTCCCCGGAAAACCAACTGTTTTGCTGCATCACAGCCCCGATGGAATTGAGTTTGCCAATCAACACGGTGTTGACCTTTACCTGGCCGGGCACACACACAACGGCCAGTTGTTTCCGTTTAATTTTGTTGTGAGCATGGTTTACAAATACAACAAAGGACTGGGCAATTACAAAGGAACCCGCATTTATACCTCGCAGGGAGTGGGCACTTTTGGCCCACCAATGCGCGTAGGAACCAAAAGCGAAATCGTAATTTTAAAACTAAAACCCGAATAATATGAATGTCATTATTACCGGTGCCACCGGAATGGTAGGGAAAGGTGTTTTACTCGAATGTCTCGATCATGAAACGGTTGAAAAGGTTTTGGTAATCGGAAGAAATCCGCTTGATATTTCACACCCGAAACTGGACGAACTCATTCACTACGATTTTTCCGATTTCTCAACAGTAAAAGCGCAACTTGCCGGTTACGACGCTTGTTTCCTGTGTATGGGAATAAGTTCGGTTGGGATGAAGGAAAACGATTTCAAAAAGGTCACTTATGACTATACGCTTTCGCTGGCAAGGGAATTGTTCCCGCTCAACCCGGAAATGACAATCACTTATGTATCAGGCGAAGGAACTGACTCATCAGAAAAAGGCAGAGTGATGTGGGCACGCGTTAAAGGTAAAACCGAAAACGATCTGATCAAACTGGGATTTAAACAGGCCTTTATGTTTCGTCCGGGATTGATCATTCCCTTGCGCGGAATTAAATCGCGGACCAAGGCCTACCAGTTTGTTTACGATTATTTTATGTGGCTGGTACGTTTGTTTAAAGCCGTGGCACCAACCGCTGTTGTAGACACCACGCAGCTGGGAAAAGCAATGATCAACTGCACATTGTATGGCTACAACGCCGTAATTATTAAACCAAAAGACATTATTCAACTGGCTGAGAAATAAAAATCGGCTCATTTTCGCTTCATTTCTGAGATAATATCCTCTTTTTAAAGTAAAAGCAGGATTGGTTTATTTCATTCGTACTAGGTAAATAATTTTTTTTACTAGCTTTACTGCATTATTAAAATATTTTAATAATCATAAAATGAACAAACTTTATCTCATTGGCATTCTACTGCTGTTTACGTGGTCGTGCACAACCAACTACCCCAACATTCCTCAACAGTATCATTCGCTTTTAGACTCAGCGCTGATTAAAGCCGGCAACAATGCTCCCGAAATGGAAAAAGCTTTGGCAGAATCGGCGAAAGAACAAAAAGAAGGTATGGCATTTTTAATCAGTTACATGCCGGAGCGTGACCTTACCACATTAACGGCCGACTTTCTGCTCGAAAATGTAGATTATGCCTACAAGGCTCGCGAGAAATACAGCTGGTGCGCCAAGCTCCCGGATTCTGTGTTTTTTAACGAGGTACTTCCATACGCCAACGTTTCGGAAGATCGCGATGTGTGGCGAAAAGACTTTTACGAACGTTTTGCCAAGTACGCCGACAATTCAGACACCATGGTTGAGGCAATTATGTCGATTGCCCGCAATATAAAAGACGAAGTGGATGTGGAATACAACACCAAACGTTCGCGGGTTGATATCAGCCCTTTGCAAGCCATGAAAGAACACATGGCTACCTGCACAGGTTTGTCGATTTTGCTTACCAATGCCTACCGCGCTGTTGGAATTCCTTCGCGCCTTGCCGGCACCGCTATGTGGACCAATTACAAAGGAAACCACACCTGGAGCGAAGTTTGGATTGATGGCGAGTGGCAGTTTATTGAATATTATCCTGATACCCTGAATCAATCGTGGTTTGTTGCCGACGCCGGAAAAGCCGATCCCAACAACATGCTGCACTGGATTTACGCTGCTTCGTACAAACCAACCGGAATGCCTTACTATGCAGCAGTTGACGCTCCTTACATTATGCAGGTGGTTGATACGAATAAACTGCCCGAGCAAATGCGGCCACGATTTGAAGAAATGAAAAATGAGGCAACACCTGAACCTTACATTTGGGGCCATAACGTAACACAACGTTACATCGACATTTACCAGGAATCCATAAAAAACAGTAAACTGAATGACGACGAATTGATGGCCAATATCGTTGTTTTTGCTGATGAAGACACTTCAGTAAGTGAATCCCGCCTGAGTTGCCGCGTTGACGTTTTTGAAGGCGACAAAAATATCAACTTTGGTTATTCGCCACGTAAAACCGACGATATGAACCAGTTCCTTCAGTTAAAATTGAAGAAGGAATCCAACTACCGCTTTGTGGTCTCTAATCCTGAAAAACAGATCAAACAAGAATTTACTTTAGATACAGAAAGCGCATCAACACAAGATATTCAACTTATATTAACTAACTAGTTCAGCTAACAATCCATGAAGAAACTAATTGTATTTCTAACGCTACTAATTGCAGCTCAGCACTTGCCGGCACAAACCACAAACGTGGCTACACACAACAAAGTCCTTATTAATACCGATCCGTCGCAAGGCGTTAAAAGCTTTGTGAAATGGGGCGAATTTCCTTCAGCTGACAAAGAAATCAGGAGAATCATGTTGAATCTAACACTTGCCTATCCGGAAGATCGCGCCATTGCACACTGGGATTATATGGACCGTGTTAAGATTCTGCGAAAAGGAGGCGTTAAGGGCGAAATGATCGACTACGAAATTGGCCGTATGCTAACTCCGTACGGAAGTAATTTTAAAGAAGGCTGGAGTTACACCTGGAGTATTGACGTTACCGACTTTCAGGCTTTTTTGCGCGACAGTGTAGAGATTGAATACATCCACTCGGGTTACGAATCGCCTGATTTGGGTTGGGATTTAACCCTTGATTTCGACATTACTTTTGGCCCGCAGGTAGCCGATTTTATTTCTGTTGAAAAAATGTGGGACGGCAATTTTCGATACGGCGACCCGGAAGATCCTATCGAAAAACAGCTTTCGCCCAAAACGGTTACTACCGCAGAAAATGCTGATTTTGCCCGTTTTCGCATTCAACATACCGGACACGGAATGGATGAACCAAGCGGTTGCAGCGAATTTTGTAGCCGTTGGCGCGAGCTAAAGTTCGACGGAGAAGTGGTGGACCACCACGACATGTGGAAAGACTGTGGCAATAATCCGCTATATCCGCAGGGTGGTACCTGGATTTTCGACCGTGCTTACTGGTGCCCCGGCGACTTGCAAGTACCCGATGTAGTTGATATTCCATTGACAAAAGGAAGCCACGAACTCGACCTCGACATGGAACCATTTACGGCTGTCAACAAGGATCAACCCCGAGAGCAGATCACTTCCTATTTGTTCCAATATGCCGCACCAAATAACGAAAACGATGCAGCCATTGAGGAAATTATTGCACCCAACCTGAAAGACAATTACAACCGTTTTAATCCTCGCGGTTTCAGTCCACTCATCAAAATCCGAAACCTGGGTAGCCGCGATTTAAAAAAGCTGAAGATCATTTATTCAACCAAAGGATTTGAAGAAAAAACCTACCAATGGAAAGGCAACCTTGGTTTTTATGAAGCCGCAATTATTTCGTTGCCGGGAGAAATTGATATGAAGGAAGGTTTAAACACCTTTTCTGTAATTCTGGAAGAACCCAATGGCAAAGAAGACGAATGGGATGGCGATAACAATATGAATGTTAAGTTTGAAAGCATTCCGACAATCCCGTCGAAATTTGTGGTAGAATTTATGACCAACAACAAACCCGAGGATAACTGGGTGCACATTGTTAACAGCAGCTACGACACTGTTTATTCCAAAACACCGGAAATGCTCGATTCGGCCACAACTTACATCGATACTCTTGAATTGGAAGAAGGCAACTATTTCCTGAATTTGGTAGATACTGCGGGCGAAGGACTGGAGTTTTGGTTTCTGGCCGATGCCGGTTACGGGCGTTTGCGTTTAAAAGACACCGAAGGAAACCTCATCCATTTATTTGAAAGCGACTGCGGAAACGGACAGTTTTATGCCTTTAAAACCGACAACGATTTTAAGGTGGACACCACAATTTCGCACCTTTCGGTAAATATTTACCCACGCATGGTAAAAGATTACGCCACCATTTATACCACCACCAACAAATCATCAACACTAAAAGTGCGCATTACAAAAGATGGCGAGTACATTGAAACACATGAGTACACCAACATTAAAGATGCTCAAACCGGCGTTGACCTGCGGCATTTGCAGGATGGACGTTATGTGATGGAGATATATGTTGATGGTGAACACAAAATGAACCGGCGCTTTAACAAGGTGCCGGAAAGCGGCTTCAGAAATTAATGATCTGAAGAATTTATTCGCGCAAAACTTATCGCATTCAGCGCTGGGAAACAGGCAATTGGAGCATTATTCCGATTGCCTGTTTTTTTATTACCGTATTTTTGCTCCGTAAACCGACATGAAATTGCAGGCAACAGAACCTTCACAAGTAGTAAAACGTTATTCTTCTCGAAAGCATTTAGAACAATATATTCATCCTACTCAAATCAACCCGATGAAAACAGAAAAACAGATTAATTGCCCATTCTCTCAAATCCCCTTTCGTTCAGTACTTAGTTTTGAACTACTTATAAAGGATATCGAGCGAATCGGATTGATGACCAATCACCCGATGAAAGATCTGGCAAATAGCACGCTGAATGCTTTGAACAGGGTTCCTGAGCTAAAAAAACCAATACGCAACACCACCCTGCTTGATGAAAACAAGGATCTGGTGAATCAATTGATGGCGTTTGTAATAAATCCGTTGCGCCACCAAAACAGCATGGAAGCATGTACCGCTCCGTTTGGGCAAGAACCATTTTTTGCCACCGAGTTAATGAAAAACAGCCTTAGCTGCTCACATAAATTACTTGAAATTGCCAAAGGAGGCGAGCAGGATCTTTCGCTGATTTCTAAATTGTATCAGGCTTATCTGTTGATACTTGAGAAATTTTACAACTATAAAATCGATGTCGATCTTCCATTCACTTATCGGCTTACCGACACAAAAGAAGGCTACATTAAGTACATCCGAAAACAAGTAACAACCGATTATGTGCAAGTACGTGAATTAAAAAAGCACATAAAACTTTCATCGGAAGACATTACCAAACTGCTGGATAACACCGAGGATCTGGAGTTGTGGAACGAAATAATTCCTTTGGAGAATTTTGAATTTTCGGGCTTTATTCATTTCAACCTGATTGATATTACGCAGGATTTTGTGATTTCGCAGCTGAAAACCGATTTGCTTGACAAAAAAACCATTGAAACAAACGAAGGTTTTGAAGTGCTGCAAAAACGGATGCGTGCCTTGTTCGACAATCCAAAGCTAAAATTCGGAATGGCAGTGGCGCCCGATGAAGATGCAAACATGAATCTGAACCTCATTTGGGATACCATTATTCCACGATCGCAGCTAAAATGCGATCAGTATCTGGGCACAATCTATGAACAAGCGTTCAGTGAAAACCGCATCATCAACACACCCGATCTTACAAAATTACCACAGGATGTTGTTATTCAGAATTTGCTGGATGCGGGCATCAGAAGCCTGGCAATTGTTCCGCTGTTTATCGACAAAACTCCGGTTGGAATGCTGGAGTTTGCCTGTACAAAACCAAATAGCATAAGTATGATGCAAGTAAAGCGACTTTACGATGTATTCCCCACTTTTGCGCTGGCCCTGAAACGATCGAAAGAAGAATGGAACGACAAAATCAGAGCGGTTATACAGGATCAGTTCACTGCTATTCACCCCACTGTTGAGTGGCGTTTTCGCGAAGCGGTTGGTCACTTTCTTTCTGAAAACAAGAACGGGGGGAAAACAGCGGTTGAATCGATTGTTTTCAACGATGTGGTGCCCATTTACGGCGCTTCCGATGTACGTGGTTCATCACTCGAACGCAACCTGGCTATCCGGGCCGACCTCTCGGAGCAACTAAAACATGCACGTGAAATTCTGGACTTTGCCCGCCAAATTAGAGAAATGCCTTTGCTTGATGACCTCTGTTTTAACATCCAGCAAAATATCGACACGGTGCAAAATGGACTGAAAGCCGGAGATGAAGTAGTTCTTATTGAATTTCTGACAAAAGAAGTTGATCCGTTTTTGCGCTTGCTGAAAGGTCGTTTTTCAGAACTTGAAGAACCGGTAACAGACTATTTTAATTCGCTTGATCCGCACCTGAATGTAGTGTACAAAAAGCGGAAAGAATTTGAGGAAAGCCTGACGCTGATTAACCAAGAGATTAGTGAAATAATTGAAACCGAGCAGGTGAAAGCTCAGGAAGTTTTTCCGCATTATTTTGAAAAATACCGTACCGATGGCATTGAATACAACGCTTATATTGGTCAGTCGCTGGTAAAAGGATTAACGTATAACGACATTTATTTGAAGAATATTCGCTTGTGGCAACTGCTTGTAAAAGTTAAAATTGCACGTAGGATAACATTGCTGCAACCCCGGCTTGCAACAAAGCTCGATATTACACAACTCATTTTGGTTCATTCCAATCCGCTGAGTATTGCTTTCAGGCAGGACGAGAAAAAGTTTGACGTAGCAGGTGCCTACAACATACGTTACGAGATTACCAAAAAACGCATTGATAAAGCGCGGATTAAAGGCTCCAAAGAAAGGGTAACCCAACCGGGAAAAATTGCTGTTATTTACTCGCATGCCGATGAAATAAGAGATTACAAAAAGTACATCGACTACATGATTGCAAAGGGTTTACTAACCAACAACATTGAAGATGTGGAACTGGAAGATTTGGCAGGAGCATCGGGATTGCGGGCACTGCGCGTTGAAGTTAATCTCAGCGACTTAACACCAAACCAAATTGAAAACTCAGAAATTGCCCAAGTTGTAAGCGGAAATTAATAAAGGTTTAGCCATACCATTTTCTTGTGCGCCCCTGTAAATTGTTCAACGTATCGATGGTGATGTTTACATCGTTTACCACCTGAAAATCGAACATGCCCACACAAATAAAATCGGCGCCGTTTTTAAACGCCCAGTTAAATCCATCTTCTGGCTGAATGGCACCGGCGGCCAATACTTTAAAACCCATTACCGGAACTGTAGCGCGGCTAACAAAGTCAACCGTTTTATCAGGATACAAACAAAACAGGTTATCGTGAAAACGGTTATGGTCGGAATATTTTTTACCATCCACTTCAAACGGGAAGCGGTTCTCGCGTGGGTGTGCCGACCAGTAATTGTCGTGATGCATGGTTTTCATGTAATAATCCGGAATTATCCCCTGCTCCTCGCAGGCAATCAGCGAATCAACCGTATGTGAAGCCAGTCCGGCAGTGTAGCCCTGCTCACGAATATGATTCAGCATCAGATCGATTTTATCCAGTTTATTGTCGCGCACCAACCAGTCGCACCAGTTCCCCTGAACCTGAATAATATCCACACCAAAATCGATGGCTTTATTGATATTCACCACGTAGTCGTTGTTATCAGCATCAGGGTGCACCTGCGTGATCACCTTAATTTTACTCCCGGTCAATTTCTTGTACTTCTGCATAGTGGCATTTGTAGGAAATCCGATATTAATGGTATTAATCCCGGCTTCCTCGGCCAGCATCAGCGTTTCAAAGATCTTCTTTTCGGTATTATAAGCTCGAAAAAGCGAAGGCACATAATGTAAATCGCGCGAATGCGCCCAACCGCCAATCAGATTTCCACCAGCTACCAAACGACTGATTTCGTGCGGCCCGATTTTGCCTTTTGGCAATTCTCCTTTTAATTCTTTTATATCAGCACCGCCAACTTTTATTGTAGCCCCCGAAAGTGTGTCGACACCAAATTTTTGAGTTTCGTTAAAAGCTCCCAATCCTAAAACGCCCAATGCCGGAATTGTTGCCAGGTTTTTCAACGCCTCTCTTCGCGATTTTACTCCGGTCGGTTCTTTACCCCCTTCTTTTTTCTTCGGGAAAATCAGCAATGCATACAAGCCCCAACCTTTTTCTTTTAAAACCAACAAAACAAGCAAAGCCAGTGCTTCAATCACATTCTTGTTTACGATGTACAGACTTCCTTCGGTATTGGCCAGCAACGAACCACCAAATGGCGGATGCGCAAAGTAATACAGCAACAGTAAAACAATGCCCGAAGCTGCAGAAACACGAATGGCCAAACCAAGCGTGAGCCCCAGTCCGATAAGAATTAAAGCAGCAATATTGAGCGGATCTGCCACACTCATAAAAGCATCAGAACCTCCCATCCATTGATACAAATCCGACAATGGTCCTGTTGAGCTGGACAAATATCCGGCAGCACTCCAGTTTCCATCAGCGAGTTTTGCAACTCCTTCGTACAAAAAGTGCCAGCCAATGGCAATTCTAAAAATTGTAATGACGAGTTTTTTCCAGTTCATAAGGCGATTTTGTTTTACAAATTGCTAAAATTATAAGTACCCGATCCAACTTCCAGCACCAGTTCGTTTTGGGCTTGCGATATAACCTTCACATCAGCATTAGTGCCTAGCGTTTCTCCGTCGGCAACAAAATCCGCCGCCGGCAAAATCACTGTCGCGATGCATCCAACCGGAACCGTAATATCAACATTCAATTTCCCCTCCTTCTGCTCCCATTTTATTCCGGCTTTTCCGTAAGGTGTTTTGTTGTAATATTTGGCAAATTCCATTTCATCAACCGGCTGCGGATGAAAAATAATATGACGATAGCCCGGATCTTTTTCATCGGCCTGCATACCAGCCAACTGGCGATACAACCACACCAAACCACCGCCAAACATCGGGTGATTGTGCGAGCCACCGGTATCCCAATGCTCCCAACTGGTTGTAGCTCCAAGTGTTAACCAACGTCCATAACCGGGCTCCTCTTTTTTATTCATGGCTTCGTAAGCCAGGTCGTGCATTCCGTTTTCCGTTAGAACTTCAAAGAAAAACTGCGTACCAAATATTCCGGTATCCAAATGCCCGTTGTTCTTTTTTATGTTTTCCTTCAGCGCCTTTATCACACGTTCATATTCAGCTTCGGGAACACCCATTTTCAACGCAAAAATATTGGCTCCCGAGTTTCCGTATGTTCCTTTCTCCTCATCGTAAAACCGCTGATGAAATGCTTTTTTTGTGGCTTCTGCCAGCTTAGCATACTTTTTTGCTTCTTTTCTCTTTCCCAATACTTCAGCAGTTTTTGCTGTAATATCAGCACAGCGCCAGAAATAAAAAGTATGCACCAGGCTATCGGCCGGAAGCTCGCCGGGTGTGACCCATTCTCCCAGATTAAACCACTTCAAAACATTGCCGTCAAGACCAACTCGTTGCGAGTTCATTATTCCTTCATCATCCACCCAGGTTTGCATGTAGCGCACATATTCTTTCATTGGCTCATAAGCTTCTTCCAGTATATCCACAGTGCCGTAATGCACATAAAACTCCCAGGGCATAATATTTACTGCGGCTCCCCATGCCACACCTCCGCCACAACCGGGTTGCCACGGTGCGCCATTCGGCACGTATCCGGTTTCAACATTTTGAGCGCCGATAATATCCTGGATCCATTTGTAATAAAAGTTTTGTGCATCGAAATTGTGCATCACGGTAACACACGTCACCTGCCCGTCGCCGGTGTATGGCGAGCGTTCGCGGTGCGGGCAATCGCTGGCTATTCCACCGTGCATGTTATCGGTCTGGCTGCGTTTCCAGATTTTATTCACCTCGTTAAAAAGTGGATTTGAAGTTTCGAAATCGGCCGATTCTTCGATGTAAGTATTTATCGCTTCGGCACAAATATTTTCGGGTTCCAGCACACCCGGCCAATTAACGATTTCCACTTCGCGGAAAACAAACCAGTTAAAACGGGCTGCATAATTTTCTTTGCCAACGCCTTTAAAAATGTACGAATTATCGCCCGAGAAGGTATTCGACAGGTATTTGATCTCTACTTTATGCCCCTCAGGGCCCTCCACATTTTTCAGCCGCACCCAGCCCGAAATTTCGATGCCAAAATCAACTTTATAATTCCCGTTGTACATTTTCTCTATCCTCACCGGGTGAAGCGTTTCGTAAGCTTTGTCAGGATGAGCGGTATGTGCCGTCAACTTGCCTTCGGGAGCATTTCTTAAAACAGCATTTTCCCATGCCGAGTCGTTAAAACCCGGCGAGCACCAACCGTTTTGTTCCAAACGCGCATCGTAATGTTCGCCGTAATAAACCATATCCATTAAAATGGGGCTTTTTGCTACTTTCCAGCTCTCATCGCTTATAATAACCTCCTCGGTACCGTCGGCGTAAGTAACATGAACCTGCAACAATAAACGCGGCGAACCATACCCCAATGCCCAATGTTTGGCCGGATTATAAAACCCGTTTCCAAGAATCGCCCCAAAAGCGTTTGTTCCCGAAATAAGTTGATCCGAAATATCATAAGCCAGGTACATCACTTTGTATTCCCTGAAATTATCCTCCAGCGGAATGTATTGTTGCGTGAGTGCCGGGCGCTTCCCATAATTGGTTTGATTGGGAACCAACACATCGTTGCCAACTTTTTTGCCGTTCAGATAAAGTTCGAAATAACCCAGTCCGGTAACGTACGCCACGGCTTTCTTCACCTGTTTTGTGGCCTTAAATTCTTTGCGAAACAGTGGCGCCGGCGGAGGTAACTGTTCCGGCAAATCTACAGCCGGTGAGTTAGGTTTTGGCAGAGCTTCTTCGCCTTGCCAGGGTACGCCTATCCATTTTGCCTGCCAGTCATTTTCTTCCAACAACCCCATGTGCCAGCTTGCAGGCTCGCTCCATTCCGAAACCTCATCGTTTTTATCCCACACCCTCACCTGCCACCAGCAATCCTGGCGGGAAACCAGTTTCTGACCATCGTATTTAACGCGTGTAGATGCTTCACTTTTCACTTTGCCGCTATCCCACAAGTCGGCATTTCCAAGCTTTTCGCTTGAAGTGGCCACCCGAATCTGAAAGGCCGTTTGAACCTGTCCTCTTTCGCTTTCATCGGCTACATTTATCCATGCCAAACGCGGCTGAGGCACATCTACAACCGCAGGGTTATTAAGGTATTCGCAAGTAAGTTGTGTTGGATAAATCTTTGCTTCAGATACAAAAGTAAAACCGAAAAGAAGATTCAGAAACAGGAATAGTTTTTTCACAGTATTAGGTTTTGTTGAATTGCTTAAAGTTACCAATAAGTTTATTATTCAGACTTTAAGAATTAACATTTTTCGCTTGTTTTATGTCTGCATTTTCTACATTTGTCCTTCTTAAAATAAAACAGACGTAGAATGAGCAAAGATTTTTCGCCCACAAAATACATCCTGAAATCGTTTAAAACAGGCAAGGAGTTTAAAGATGAAGGCTGGATGCTTGATGCTCCGGGTGAGGCCGAACCAACATTAATTCGTGCTATTTACGATAAAAAACAGATTGACGTAAAAGACGATTCGTGGGGCTTGTACAAATTTGCCGACTGGTTACCAATTGGCAGAATGCTGGAAGGTTCGTCGGCACCGGTGACCTATAAAAGCGAGGGTTTGGCAAAAGAATTGGGTCTCGAAAATCTTTGGATCACCTTTAGCGGTTACTGGCCCGAAAAAGGTACAAACATGAAAACGGCCTCGTTTAAAGAAACCGAAGCTTACTCGGTTTGCGGCAGAATGACCGAAGATATGAAACAAACCCTGGTGGTGGCTTCGGCCGGAAATACTTCGCGTGCTTTTGCAAGAGTTTGTTCTGAAAACAATATTCCACTTCTAATCTGTGTTCCCGAAGATAATATCGGTGCACTTTGGTTCGACGCCCCGATTAACGATTGCGTAAAACTGATTTGCAGCAAATCGGGCAGTGATTATTTCGATGCCATCCACCTGTCGAATATCGTGGCAGGAATGGAAGATTTTTTTGCCGAAGGAGGTGCAAAAAACGTTGCCCGCCGCGATGGAATGGCAACTACAATGCTTTCGGCAACTACAACCATTGGAGAAATTCCTGATTACTATTTTCAGGCCATTGGTAGCGGAACCGGAGCCATTGCAGCCTGGGAAGCTAACCTGCGTTTGATAGAAGACGGACGATTCGGCAACAAAAAAATGAAACTGATGGTTTCGCAAAACACGCCGTTTACACCTATTCACGATGCCTGGAAAGCGGACTCACGTGCCATGCTATCGTTGGATGATAACCTCGCCCGTGAGCAGGTGGAAGCAATTGTGGCCAAAGTTTTATCGAACCGCAAACCTCCGTACCCAATTGCCGGAGGATTATTTGACGCGATGAAAGACGCTGGCGGCGAAGTATTGTTGGCATCGAACGAACAAGCTGCCCATGCGGGCGAATTGTTCCTGAAAACCGAAGGAAACGATATTCACCCGGCATCGGCCATTGCAACTGCTACATTAATTCAAGCAGTTAAAGACGGCACGGTAAAAAAGGATGACCTGATCATGCTGAATATTACAGGTGGTGGCGAAGAAAAATTCAAAGCCGAAAATGAGCTGTTCTATTTAAAACCTGAAATCGTTTTCGACATCAATCCGAACGAAGAAGAGGTGAAACAAAAAGTGGAAAAGCTTTTTTCGTAACTGAGCACAAAATATTGATCGACTATATAAAAACAAACCCGTATATGATCAGTATACGGGTTTTTCTATTCTTGTATGGAAATGGGCTATATCAAAAATATATCCCAAGAAATAGACTTTTACTACCAAGCAGATTCTGAAAATTGTTGCAGAGATCGCTTTATCCGGAAAAATAACAAACTAAAAAATATTCTTTTTGTTTTCGGCCGGATACAAGTCAGATTTAATATTTGCCCATCAGTTTTAACAAACAACTGGATTTGAATGAATTCAAGAAGTGGCGAAGAGGTTTGACAACCAATAATCCAAACAGAAAAATACTTCAAAATAATCCCTTACAACATCTCTGCACACTTCAAATAATGATTTATTCTGATTTTTGATCGTTTTGTTATAGGTTTTTGATTGTTTTGTTATAGTAAGAAGTAGGTGCAAATTTTATATTTGTCGTCACTTTAAATAGAAAACATTTAATTACCATACTATGATACGAAGAACTTTATTGACATTAACTTTCTTTTCAATCGCACTAATTGCATTGGTTTCGTGTAACAATTACACCGACTATTCCAATGTACCGTTTGATGAGCCCAGCCCAAAACCCTGGGAAGATCCGGGAATTTACCAGGTAAACAAAGCCGAGCCACATGCTCACTTTATTCCTTTTGCGTCCGTTGAGCAAGCCCGAACCGAAGACAAGTGGCAATCGCCATTGCTAAAATCGCTAAACGGAACATGGCAGTTTCACCTGGCACAAAATCCGTCGGAACGCCCGTTTTGGTTTTTCAAAAATGATTTTGACACCCGTGAGTGGGATCAAATTCAGGTACCCGCCAACTGGGAAGTGGTTGGTTTTGATTACCCGATTTACACCAACGTAAAATACCCGCACGCTCAAACTCCTCCCTTAATTCAGGAGCATTACAATCCGGTAGGATCATACAAACGTACTTTCGAAGTTCCTGCCGAATGGGATGGTAGCGAAATCATTGCACATTTTGGCGCAGTATCGTCGAATATGAATCTCTGGGTTAACGAACAATACGTAGGCTACAGCGAAGACAGTAAAACACCTGCCGAGTTCAACATTACCAAATATTTGGTGCCCGGAGAAAACACCATGGCCGTTGAAGTTTTCCGCTGGAGCGATGCTTCGTACCTGGAAGATCAGGATTTCTGGCGTTTAAGCGGAATCACCCGCGACGCGTACCTTATTGCTCGTGGCGCACAAGCACTAAAAGATTTCCGTGTTGGTTCATCACTTGATGACACCTATACAAACGGATTGTTCTCACTGGATGTGGAACTGGCCAACAGCGGAAATTTAACCGTTGAAGCTGTTCTTTCTGAAAACGGAAACGTTGTAAAAGAATTCTCGGAAACTACCGACGGAACAGCGGTAAATTTTGCAGCTGAAATTCCAAACGTAAAACAGTGGTCGGCTGAAATTCCAAATCTGTACGAGCTGGTAATTACCCTGAAAAACGGAGAAGACCTTGTTGAAGTCATTCGTCAGGATGTTGGTTTCCGCCGTATTGAAATTATCGATGCCACCCTTCGTGTAAATGGAAGATACGTTTACATTAAAGGTGCCAACCTGCACGAACACAACGACAAAACCGGTCACGTTCAGGATAAAGAAACGATGTTGCTGGATATTAAAACCATGAAGGAGAATAACCTGAATGCCGTACGTACATCGCACTATCCGCAACCGGAATTGTGGTACGAGCTGTGTAATAAATATGGTTTGTACATTGTTGACGAAGCCAATATCGAATCGCACGGAATGGGTTATGGCGCCGAATCGCTGGCCAAAAACGAAGCATGGAAAGCGGCGCATTTGTACCGTACAAAAAATATGTTTGAACGCGACAAAAACCAACCTTGTGTGGTAATCTGGAGTTTGGGTAACGAAGCCGGAAATGGCGTGAACTTTATGGCTACGTACGATTTCCTGAAATCGGCAGACAACACACGCCCGGTACAATACGAACAGGCTCACGGCGGTGCAAACACCGATATCAACTGTCCGATGTATATGCGCATGGAAGGCATGGAACGTTTTGCCAAAGAAAAAGCCGACAAACCATTAATTCAGTGTGAGTATGCGCACGCCATGGGCAACAGTGTTGGAAACCTGCAGGATTACTGGGATCTGATTGAGAAATACGACGTACTGCAAGGTGGATTTATCTGGGACTGGGTAGATCAGGGCTTGTGGACCACCAACGATGCCGGAGAAGGATTCTGGGCTTACGGTGGCGACTTTGGCCCCGACACGGTTCCTTCTGATGGCAACTTCTGCAACAACGGTTTGGTTGATCCCGACCGTGCCGTAAAACCTCACCTGCTTGAGGTGAAGAAAGTATACCAGCACATTGGTTTCGATGCGGTTGACCTGAAAAAAGGAATTATCTCTGTCGAAAATAAATATGCATTTATGAATCTGTCGGCTTTCGCCTTTGTTTGGGAAGTAACTGCCGATGGAAAAGTGGTTGACAGCGGCGACCTGGAAAGCATTGAATTAGCTCCGGGTGAAAGTAAAAAAGTTACAATCGGTTTTGATGTAAAACCGGAAGCCGGTGTTGAATATTTCCTGAATGTACATGCAAAACTGAAAGAAGACTGGAGCCTTGTTGAAGCCGGTTGGATTTTGGCCGAAGAGCAATTTGAAATTCCGTTTGTTGTGCCTATGACACTGGAATACAAAATTCCTCAAATGCCGGATGTAAGCCTGGAAGAAACTGTGGATGCTGCAACGATATCAGGCGAAGGCTTCTCAGTAACTTTCGACAAGAAAGCAGGTATTATTTCAAACCTCAAAAAAGGGGAAACAGAAATGCTGATCAGCGGCCCGATTCCAAATTTCTGGCGCGCACCAATCGATAACGACTTTGGCAATAACCTGCACAAGCGTAGCCGCGTATGGCGCAAAGCTGGTGAAAACCGGGAGGTTGCCAATGTTGAAGTAAAAACCTTAAACAACAACACCGCCGAGGTGGTTTTCGACTTTGATCTTGTAAATGAGGACAAAGAAAAAATTGCTTCGTACAAATCGATTTACACGGTTTACGGCACAGGAGATATTGTGGTTGAAAACAACTTCAAAATGACAAAAGACGACCTGCCGGAAATCGTTCGAATGGGTATGAACCTCGTAATGCCACGCAAATTCGACCAGATGAGTTGGTTCGGACGCGGCCCTCAGGAATCGTACTGGGACAGAAAAACAGGTGCTTTTGTAGGTTTGTACAGCGGTAGCGTGGCCGATCAGTACTGGGCATATCTTCGTCCACAGGAAAACGGTAACAAAACCGATGTGCGTTGGGTAACCATTACCGACAACGCCGGAAACGGCCTGCTATTCGCAGGAATGCCATTACTGGAAGTAAGTGCGCACCACAACATTATGGAAGACTTTGAAAGTGTAGAACGCACCGATGGCCGCCAGGTAGAAGGAGTTGAAGTGATCAACCGCCACATTGACGATGTAAAACCGCGCGACCTGACTTCGGTTAATATCGATTACAAACAAATAGGTGTAGGTGGCGACGACAGCTGGGGCGCCTGGACGCATGACGAGTACCGCCTTACTGACAAAGAATACAGTTACGCATTTAAAATCAGTTTCATTTCGCCCGAAGAAGATCCGGCGAAAAAAGCAAAGGTTAAATTCTAGAAAAGTATAGTTTCACTATGATAAAAGGCGCAGCGACAAAATGATCGTTGCGCCTTTGTTTTTTCAAACCCGAGATGCTATAAAAAATCATTTCCAAAATCCCTTTTTTAAACAAATCCAATACCTTTGCTCAAAATTCAGAAAAATGGAAATTCAAAACCTGTCGTACCTGTTGCTATTGCTGATCTACCTGGTAATTCCGGTGGCCCTCAGCTTTCAGAAAAAGGTGCGGTTTGTTTTCAGGCTTAAGTACATTTTGCCTGCCGTAATTTTTGCCGGAGCCATTTTTGTTATGTGGGACCTCCGGTTTATACAAATGAAAATCTGGACATTTAATCCGGATTACTTTACCGGAATCGAGCTGCTTAGGCTGCCAATTGAAGAGTGGCTCGCATTTTTAATCATCCCGCTGTCATCCATTTATATTTACGAGTGGCTGAAAATTCGTTTCGAGGATTTTGACAAGCCCAATGTTTTTGTGATAATCAGCCTTGTGTTGTTACTCGCAACAGGAGTTTTGGCCTATATTTTCCGCACCCGGATGTTTAGCTTTTTTACGTTCTTCCTGTCGGCAATTTACCTGGGTTACACCGTATTTCGTAACCGTTTTAAAAAATATTACACCAAATTTTACCTGGCACTGGCCATCTCATTAATCCCCTTTTTAATTGTCTCGGCACTATTAAATTCGCTTCCGGCAATTGTTTACGATTCGGCCCACACCATGGGATTGGCACTGTTTGGCGTTCCTGTTGAAAAGATCGGGTACCTGTTTTTGCTGCTACTCATTAACATTACGATCTACGAATACCTTAGCAACCGAAAGCAACAATAATTCAGAAACGATGAACTTATTTTACAACCTTGGAATTTTATTTTACGGATTTTTCATCCGTGTTGCGGCCTTGTTTAACGAGAAAGCAAAACTGTTTGTTGCCGGGCGCAAAAACTGGAAAAAGAAAATCGGTACGGCAATCGACAAGGAGGCCTCGTACATATGGTTTCATTGTGCATCGCTGGGCGAGTTTGAGCAAGGCCGGCCGGTATTGGAAGAAATAAAAAAGCAATACCCGCAATACAAGATCGTACTCACTTTCTTTTCGCCTTCGGGTTACGAAATCCGAAAGAATTATGAAGGTGCCGATATCGTTGCCTATTTACCCATGGATACCAAAAAGAATGCGCAGGAGTTTATCAGCATGGTCCGCCCCGAAAAAGTATTCTTTGTGAAATACGAATTCTGGTACAATTATATTTCTGAACTCAAAAAACAGCAAATTCCGCTTTTTATTATCTCAGCCATTTTCAGAGAAAACCAGCAGTTTTTTAAGTCAACACCCTGGGGAAAATGGTACCGGAAAATGCTGCACAGCTTCGAACATATTTTTATACAGAACGACACTTCGGCCCAATTGCTTGAACAGGCCGACATCAAACATTACACTGTTTCAGGCGATACACGTTTCGATCGGGTAGCCGAAATTGCCCGCGGTGCAAAAAAGTTCGAATTTGTGGAAAAATTCAAGGGCCAAAATGTAACCCTGATTGCCGGAAGTACCTGGAAGCCCGATGAAGAGCTGCTTGCAGCGTTTATTAACAAAAGCAACGATGTGAAGTTTATAATCGCTCCACACGAGGTTGCACCGGCAAATATCAACAGAATTCAGGAATTGTTAAAAAAACCGGCCATTTGCTTCAGCAAAGCCGATATTTCCGATATCGACAACTACGATGTGTTAATAATTGATTCCATCGGTATTCTATCGTCGTTGTACCAGTACGGAAACATTGCGTACATAGGCGGTGGCTTTGGCGTAGGCATTCATAATATTCTGGAAGCAGCTACTTTTAAATTGCCAATTTTGTTCGGACCAAACTATTTAAAATTTAAAGAAGCCGTCGATCTGGTTAACGAAAAAGGCGCCTTCCCTATCCAAAATTTTACAGAATTGGAAGCCACGCTGAGTAAGCTTTTGAATAACAATAACAACCTGAAAAATGCCTCTGAAATCTGCAAAAAATATGTAGAAAAAAATGTGGGTTCAACAACACTTATCATAAATAAAGTTTTTAACAAAAAGTGAAAAACTGCACGCTTTTTGTTAGCAAATTATTCTTCGAAAAATTGAATTTTTACAAGTAATATTCTGTTAACAAAAATCTTCATCAGCTAATAATAATTTTCAGTTTTGGTAAACTTTTCTTAACTATCAAATATATAACACACTGAATATCTGAATCATAACAAATTGAAGTTGATAACTTTTAATTAATTAGGGCTCAGAAAAATTCCAAATATTTGTTTTCTGTTCTATATTGCATTACACAATTAAGATGTGATTGACATCTACGAAATCGGAAAATAAATTCTTATAACTTTTAATACACTTACAGAAAAAAAATGGCAGTAAACGAAGTATCTGTAAAAGCCCCGGCGGGCAAAAAAATTTACTCTCAGGAAGAAGCAGTAAAAGCCTCGCTAGAGTACTTCAGAGGAGACGATTTGGCAGCAAGAGTTTGGGTGAATAAGTACGCCCTTAAAGATTCGTTCGGAAATATTTTTGAGCTAACACCGGACGATATGCACAAACGACTTGCAAAAGAAATCGCACGCATTGAAGAACGTTACCCTAATCCATTAACCGAAGATGAAATCTACAGCGTCCTTAAAGATTTCAAATACATTGTTCCGCAGGGAGGACCAATGACCGGTATTGGAAACGACTATCAAATCGCATCACTATCCAACTGTTTTGTAGTTGGGAACGACGGTGACTCGGATTCGTATGGTGGAATTATGAAAATTGACCAGGAACAGGTGCAATTGATGAAACGCCGCGGAGGTGTAGGACACGACCTGTCGCACATTCGCCCAAAAGGTTCTCCGGTAAAGAACTCGGCATTAACATCAACCGGTATTGTTCCGTTTATGGAGCGCTACTCCAACTCAACACGCGAAGTAGCCCAGGACGGACGCCGTGGTGCGCTTATGCTTTCGGTATCGATTAAACATCCCGACTCGGAAAGTTTTATCGACGCCAAAATGGAACAGGGCAAAGTAACCGGCGCAAACGTATCGGTAAAAATTCAGGATGATTTTATGCAGGCTGTTGAATCGGGAACTCCTTACACTCAGCAATACCCGATTAACGGAAAAGCGCAGTACACCAAAAACACCGATGCCGGTAAAATCTGGAAAAAGATTGTAAAAAATGCCTGGAAATCAGCCGAACCGGGAATTCTTTTCTGGGATACCATTATTAAAGAATCGGTGCCTGATTGTTATGCCGACCTGGGTTACCGAACGGTTTCTACCAACCCTTGTGGAGAAATTCCGTTGTGTCCTTATGATAGCTGCCGCTTATTAGCCATTAACTTATACTCGTACGTAGAAAATCCGTTTACCAAAGACGCGAAGTTCAATTTCGAATTGTTTAAAGAACACATCCATTACGCACAGCGCATTATGGACGACATTATCGATCTTGAGCTGGAGAAAATTGATGCCATTTTAGAAAAAGTTGAGGAAGATCCGGAAGCTGAAGAAATTAAATTCACAGAGAGAAATCTTTGGGAAAGCATTCGTAAGAAAGCCAAAGAAGGCCGCCGTACCGGAATTGGTATTACTGCCGAAGGCGATATGTTGGCTGCATTAGGATTACGCTACGGAAGCGATAATGCAACTGATTTCTCGGAAGAAATTCATAAAACAATTGCCATTGAAGCTTACCGTTCGTCGGTACACCTGGCTAAAGACCGTGGAGCATTTACCATTTATGATGCCGAGCGCGAAAAGAACAATCCGCTTATCAACCGTATTAAAGATGCTGATGAGGCGCTTTATCAAAAAATGGCAAAATACGGCCGTCGGAATATTGCGCTGCTAACCATTGCTCCAACCGGAACAACCAGCCTGATGACACAAACAACATCAGGTATCGAACCGGTTTTCCTTCCGGTTTACAAACGCCGCCGCAAGGTAAATCCTAACGACAAAGATGTTCGTGTTGATTTTATCGACGAAGTTGGCGATCACTGGGAAGAATACACCGTTTTCCACCACCATTTTAAAACCTGGATGAAAGCGAATGGTTACGATACTTCCATCGAATATTCGCAGGAAGACCTGGATAAAATGGTTAAGAAGTCGCCTTATTACAAAGCTACATCAAACGATGTTGACTGGCTGAATAAAGTGCGTATGCAGGGAAGAATTCAGAAATGGGTTGACCACTCGATTTCGGTTACCATTAACCTGCCTGCCGATGTAAAAGAAGAGCTGGTTGGCGACTTGTATTTCGAAGCATGGAAAAGCGGATGTAAAGGTGTTACCGTTTATCGCGACGGATCGCGCTCGGGTGTGCTTATTTCGAACGACGACAACAAGAAAAAAACCGAAGATGGCGCATTCCCGCTGAAACGCCCTGAAAAACTGGAAGCCGACGTTGTACGTTTCCAAAACAACAAGGAAAAGTGGATTGCTTTTATCGGTTTAATGGATGGCAAACCTTACGAGATTTTCACCGGTTTGCACGATGATGAAGACGGAATTTTGCTGCCTCGCTCGATAACAAAAGGCTACATCATTAAAAACTGGGAAGGCGAAGATTCGCGTTACGATTTCCAATATGCCAACAAACGTGGCTACAAAACCACTATTGAAGGACTGTCACACAAGTTCAACCCAGTATACTGGAACTACGCCAAATTAATTTCGGGAACCTTGCGCCACGGTATGCCAATTCATAAAATTGTTGAACTGGTAACCAGTCTGCAACTGGATAACGAAACCATTAACTCGTGGAAAGCGGGTGTGGCACGTGCACTGAAAAAATACATTCCTGACGGAACAATTGCCGATGATGCAAAATGTGGCGAATGTGGATCAGACGAAGTAGTATACCAGGAAGGCTGTTTAACCTGCCTCTCTTGCGGATGCTCGAAATGCGGATAATTAATTCTATAAACTATACTAAAAAGCCGGGATCGTTGTTTTGATTCCGGCTTTTTTGTGCAAAACAACAAGCCAAAATCGCATAAACATTTGTTAATAGTCCACTTTTTGCTTGCTGATAACATAAACATTTGTTTATGCCCTTAATTTGTTATCAAGTATAGCATAAAAAAATGTTTAAGGCTTCAATTTTTATTTTTTGAGGTCGCAAACATTTGTTTAACACATGAATTACAAGTAAAACAAGCCACGAACAAATGTTTAAGGGGCCAAAAAATGTTTTTTCAAGGCTTAAACATTTGCTTGAGGCATCAAAAAGTATTTTGGAGAGGCTTAAACATTTGTTAATGGCAAAACAAGAGGATTTCATCAAACAATGCCACAAAAAAATGCCCCACCGAAAAACGATGAGGCATTTACTTATGTTGTAGAATCTCTTAAGCTTCAATCATTGCTTTGTAAGCGTCAGCGTCCATCAGGTCATCCAACTCAGTTGCGTCTGCAACTTTTATTTTAATCATCCATCCTTTTCCGTAAGGATCTTTGTTTACCAATTCAGGGTCGTCGGCCAGGTCTTCGTTAAACTCGGCAACTTCACCTCCAACTGGCATAAACAGGTCAGAAACGGTTTTCACTGCCTCAACTGTACCAAAAGTTTCACCTTTATCCAGTGTTTCACCTTCAGTTTCAATTTCAACAAACACAACATCACCCAGTTCTCCCTGGGCAAAATCGGTAACACCTACAACAGCTACATCTCCCTCAACGCGTACCCATTCGTGGTCTTGCGTATATTTCAAATCAGCTGGAATATTCATATTTTTAGTTTTAAATTATTTAAATCGAATCGTTTGAAAACCACCTTTTAAATCTATCGCTTTACAAATTCGCCGGGTGCATTTTTCATTAATGATATTTGCCAAAATTAAAACATTTTAATGAAAAACAACCCCCTTATACCCATGCATTTCCCTGATTTTTATCGCATTTTATCTCGTGGGGTACAAAATATGTAGTGCTTTTTGTATAATTGCAAAAATTGTAGAAAAAATGTATTCAAAAAAAATCAATTCGCCCGACGATCTCGAAATTGCTGCAAAGGAGCTAATTACAGCATTTAGCGACGACCGCGTTTTTGCATTTTACGGCAAAATGGGTGCGGGAAAAACAACTTTCATCCAGTCGGTTTGCCGTGCACTCGGATCGGATGATAATGTTACAAGCCCTACTTTTGCGTTGATAAACGAATACAACACTGAAGATTTTGATTCAATTTTTCATTTCGATTTTTACCGGATAAAAGATATTGAAGAGGCTTACGATCTGGGTTACGAAGACTACATTTACAGCGGAAGCTACTGCCTGATTGAATGGCCGGAAATGATCGAACCGCTTCTGCCCGAAAAAATGGTGGAGGTGAAAATTGAAGTTCAGGACGACAATACCCGCCTGATTACCGCACAGGAAATTTAGCCTGCCAACACCGCTTTCTACTTCCCGGTTAATTTTCTTTGAAAACTCCCCTTTTGCTTGTAAATTGGTGCTGTTGATTTCGTCAGATAAATTCATTAAGTTCAATTATGGAAAAAGCAAGAGAAAAGGTATCGATACCAAAAACCATGCTTCTGCCCAAAGAGGAGATGTTGGAGGTAAAAAAGAAGGGCCAGAAAATAAAGATTGGCGTTCCTTCCGATCTGTCGAAGGTTGAATACCGGGTACCTTTATCGCCGCAAGCCGTTGATTTGCTGGTTTCGTACGGCCACGAAATTCTGATTGAACGCGACGCCGGAAAAGCGGCCAGCTACAGTAACGAGGATTACCAAAAAGCCGGCGCTACCATTGTTGAAACCAAAGAAGAAACTTTTCAGTGCGACATAATTTTACGCATTGCACCTTTTGATTGCGACGAGATCGATGCATTGCGCGGCAACCAGTTCATCATTTCAAACATGCAGATTCAGGCACATTGCAATGAATCCATCCAGAAATTGATGCAAAAAAAGGTAACCACCATTGCTTTTGAATACCTTGAAAACGAAGAGGGCTTTCTTCCTTTCGTTCATCAAATGAGTCAGATTGCAGGAGTTACTTCCATTACCATAGCCAGCGAATACCTGAGTAATTCGCGCAACGGAAAAGGCGTTTTGTTTGGCGAAGTTACCGGCGTTACACCCGCCGAACTGGTGATTATAGGTACCAGCACAGCTGCCGAATATGCAGCGCGTGCAGCACTCGGACTGGGTATTTTTGTGAAGGTTTTTGATACTTCGGTTTACGAACTCAGCAAACTGGAGGAGAAACTTGGCCGACGTATTTTTACTTCGGTATTCTACCCGAAAGTTTTACGCAAAGCCCTTATTTCGGCCGATGCCGTTATTGGAGCAACAGCTTTTAATACTCCACCTAAATTTAAAGTCTCAGAGAGTTTGGTAAAACAAATGAAGGAAGGATCGGTAATTATCGACCTCAACGTGAGCCAGGGAGGCTGTTTCGAAACTTCGAAGTGCACCGATTTTAACAACCCAACATACACCAAACACGGCGTGGTGCACTACTGTGTTCCCAACACTCCGGCCATGGTAGCCCGAACGGCTTCCATTTCGCTGAGTAATATTTTAATTCCGATTTTACTGGCTATTGGCGACAACGGAGGAGTTGAAAACTACATCAAAGTATCGAAGGGATTCCGGAAAGGCGTGTACATCTACCACGGCATTCTCACCAATCACGATGTGGGCCGCATGTTCAATATCCCCGCAAAAGACATTGATTTATTACTGGCAGTTTTTTAATCAAGAATAAGTTCCAATGCTGAACTCACTAAACAAAAAGTATCCGTTTAACGACAACCTAAAGGTAAATGCACGCTCCATATCGTCCGTGAGCCTGGGTATTTTTTTATTTCTGCTGTTCTTTCAGCCCTTCGAAATTCAAAACCCCGATTTTAATAACCGCCTCATCATACTCGCAACTTTTGGCGCCATTACACTGGTTTTACTCACTATTTTTCGGGTGGTTATTCCTTCCATCTTCATCACGGCATTTTCCGAAGAGCGCTGGACAATTTTAAAAGAGATCATCATCGATCTGCTTTTTGTGATTAGCAACTCCGTTGCTTTTGCATTTTTTGCGCGTTATGTTGGGCGCATCCCCATGACCTTTCCAATTGTCATCAATATCGTCATCATTTCAATAACAGCAGCGGTAGTTGTGGTGCTTACCAACCAGTTTTACTTGTTGAAAAAGAAAGTGCAAAAGCTGGAACTTGCCCCGGAAGAATTCATTAAAAATGAGTCGATAGAAACTCCGGCAGAAATTGAGTTTGAATCGGAAAATAAAACGGAGTATTTCACGCTTTTTCTCGAGCAACTTATCCTCATAAAATCAGCGAACAATTACATTGAAGTGATTTATAAACACAACGACGAGATCAAGAAAAAACTGATCCGGAACACCATGAAAACCACAGAGAAATTGTTACAAAAGTACCCGGAAGTCATTCGCTGTCATCGATCGTGTATGGTAAACAAAAACTACATTAAAAAGGTATCGCGTGGCTCCGATGGTTTGGAACTGAACCTCTTCGATTACCCGCAGGTGATTCATGTTTCAAGGCAATATGTGCTACAATTAAAAGAAGCGCTAAAAACATCCTAATCCAATTTCCTGCCCCTTATTTTACCTGTCTGACTTAATAAATACATCCAAATCACCTAACAAAGAAGGTATATGGGACTACTGACACTTATCCCGGATAAATGGCAAAAATCCCAAAAACACGGAAATTATCACTATTAAAAGTTAAAAATCCCAAAGACTTTTTTTTCGAATAAAATGTCCGTTTATTTGATAATTCGAAAACAATGTAAAATTTATTGCCATGAACATACTACTAATTTATCCGGAAAAAGAGAACCATTCAAAGGGATTTGCAGCCTTCTTTCAAAAGTTTTTTAGCAAGACAACAGAAGATCCGCTGGAGCTGATTGAAATTTCTATTCAGTTACCCATTACCTGGGAAAGGAAATTGCGCGATCTGAACCAGCAGAAGTTAAACACCAAGGATTTGGCGTGGGCCGATTACCTAATTGTCAAAGCAGAACCAAGACAACGAACTTCAACGATAAAACTGATTGAAAAATGCAAAAGTGCCGGAAAGAAGATCATAGCAGAAGGAGCATTATTCGATTCTCAGCCTGCCGATTTTGACAATGTAGATCACCTGATTTTGAACCAGGCAACATTTGATCCTTTTGTGCGCGATATGGAAGCCAACACTACCCAACGCATTTACAGCGCTGAATTCAGAAAAGAAAAATTACGCAAAACAGCGTATTCATTACTTGGGTTTTCGGATTACCTCTCGCGAAACATTCACCCGTTTTCGGCGTGAACAAGTATTTTTAGCGAAACAGGTTCTACCACAACAGTGTCATCAACAAGTTCTATCCCATCCTCGTTTATGCTGTTGGCATCGGCTACAACTTTGTACCGGCCTTCGGGTAAGGGGAATTCAACTTCGTCCTCGTTACCGTTAAAAATGAGGAATATTTTTGACCAGTTGTCGCCGGCCTGTTTTCCATCCAGGCAATAGGAAACAACCCCGATTTTATACTCGGCGCAAAAATTCAGATCTTTTCTGATTGCTTCGGCAGAGGACATCCGAAATGCCGGATGATTTTTCCGCAACTGAATCAGTTTCCGGAAATATTCAAAAACATCGATGTACTCATTTTTACGGCTCCAGTCGATCTGGTTCACCGAATCGGGCGATTTATAGGAGTTTCCGTTACCACCTTTTGTACGGCAAAAATCAACACCGGCATGCAAAAGCGGCACACCTTGCGAGGTTAACACCAGCGCTCCGGCAAGTTTTACCCGTTTGCGTAATTCCTCATCACTTGCTTTTGGCAAACTCTGTTTCAGCTTGTCCCAAAGCGTGTAATTATCGTGGCACGACACGTAGTTGATACACTGATCGGGCTCGGCAGCCCAGGCTGTATCTACCGTATCGATATATCCGTAATTTACCTGCGGATGATAAACTGCCGCAGTAATTCCAAACTTTATAGCCTCCTCGCGCAGGTTAAGCCCGCTAACAAATCCTTTCGACTTTTTATCGCCGTGATTTCCTTTCAGGGCATCGCGAAAATCGTCGTTAAAGCTGGCAATTCTTCTCATCGCCGAAGTGTTCTTCTTCACTGCCCGCTTCGATTCCGGCATCGGACTTTGGTCGGCTGCCCAGCCTTCGCCATAAAGAAACAGCCCGCGGTCGATCTTATCCAACGACTTTCGGATTTCCTGCATGGTTTTCAAGTCGTGAATACCCATCAAATCGAAACGAAAACCATCAACATGAAATTCCTCCACCCAGTAGTTCAAGGTATCGATAATATATTTACGCACCATTTCGCGCTCCGAAGCCAGCTCATTGCCACAACCCGACGCATTTGAAAACGAACCATCCTCTTTCTGGCGGTAAAAATACCCCGGAACAATTTGGTTAAAAACCGACTCTTTAGCGTAGTAGGTATGGTTAAAAACCACATCCAGAATCACGCCAATTCCATTGGCATGCAGGGCTTTTACCAACTCCTTAAATTCGATAATTCGCTTGCGCCCGTCGTAAGCATCGGTTGCATACGAACCTTCCAGCGCATTATAGTGCATGGGATCGTAACCCCAGTTATATTTTTCAAGTGGCTTTTCTTCGTCAACTGTTACATAATCGTTCACAGGCAAAAGATGGACATGTGTAACTCCCAGCTCATTTAAATGATCGATACCGGTTTTTACCCCTTCCGGCGAACGGGTTCCTTCTTCGGTAAATCCCAGAAATTTCCCTTTGTTTTCAATACCCGAATTTTCGGCAATGGAGAAATCCCGAACATGCGTTTCGTAAATCACTGCATCGGTAAAACTGCTGTAGCGCGGTCCATTATCATAAACCCACTCTTCAGGATTTGTGGTGTTCGGATTATAAATCATTCCGCGCAAACCGTTGGCCCCAACACAGCGGGCATAAATTCCGGCTACCTCATCCAGCCATTCGCCATCATTTACTCTGAAAGTATAGAATTTACCTTCATAATCGCCGGTAAGAATTGTTCCCCAGGTGCCGTTCTCCTTCTTCTGCAGATTGGTTTTATAGTATGCTTCACCGCGCACACCATCTTTGTACAGGCGCAATTCCACCATCTGAGCTGTAGGTGCCCAGATTTTTATCGTTGTCTTTTCAGGCGACCAAAAAACACCCAAATCCTTTCCCGAATAACCGGGGTAAGTTGAAAAATCGATATGGTTAAATTTCCAGTTTCGCATTAAAATTTAACTAATGTTTTTCGTAAAAAAACCGCTTTGCTCCCCAACCTCTTTCCTTTCACATCTTTCAGATAGATCTTCGTTTTTGGATATTTCTTTAATGATTTATCGTGCGAGTAAAACCGATTCAAATCAATAGTTAACTGATGCGATTTTCCGCCCTCAAGATAAAGTGGATAAAAGCTGTAATTATCCATTCCTTTGAGTTTAAACTTTCGTTTGATCCAAAAGTTATCGAACACCAAAAGCGGCTTATCCAAATCGATTGCTGTTGAGCCGGTGTTTTTTACGGTAAGAATTAAATTATCGGGATAGAAATTTGCATCCTTCTCCAGTTTGATACTTAGCTGTGTAAGCTGCAAAAATGGTCTGCGCTCCTTTTTCGATTTCTTGCCAAAAGAACGGCTACTCACAATAAAAGCTACGGTAATAGCAGCCAGAAAAAGAAATACCCATAGCAGTTTATGCCCTTCGGGGCCTACCTCGTTTTGGGCAAAAAGCCACAACGAATTCAATAATAAAACCGCAAGAATACTTCCCTTCTTCATTGTTGCTAATTTGAGGCAAAAGTAAAGTTTTTATTGATTTAAGATCGCTGATGCTTACAGGTTTCAATACAATACGTTCCATACTTAACATGAAACCCATAAGCATCAGTATTTTATCTTCGAAGTGCTTCAACCTCTTCAAGCGTTTTTGGCTTTGGTTTGCCGAGAAGTTGCACACCGCTTTCGGTCATTACAAAGTCCTCTTCATTACGTATTCCGCCAAAGTTACGATAGCTGTCAACCTTTTCCCAGTTGATAAAATCGTTGAATTTGCCCTGCCCGCGCCACAGATCGATTAACTCCGGAATAAAGTAAATTCCGGGTTCGATGGTAAACACATGTCCGGCTCTCAGCGGTTTTGCCAAACGAAGCGATTTCAACCCAAACTGTGTACTTTTTGGCTGGCCGTCGTAACCTACCCAAACTTCACCAAGATCTTCCATATCGTGCACATCCATGCCCATCATGTGCCCGGTTCCGCAGGGGAAAAACAAAGCGTGCGCGCCGGCCTCAAAAGCATCCATGGCATTTCCTTTTGTAAAGCCCATTGATTTTAGCCCGTCGAAAATGGTTGTAGCGGCTTCAATATGCGCTTTTTTATAGGGTTTGTTCAACTCAAGTGCGCTGATGGCAGCTTCGTGTCCGGCCAGTGAAATTTCGTAGATATCTTTTTGCTCGGGTGTAAATTTTTTGCTCACCGGAAAAGTACTTGACAAATCGCCCGAATAGCACAATTCGTTTTCGTAACCGGCATCAACCAAAAACAAGTCACCTTCATTTATGGTGTTACCATGAAAATGATTGTGCAAGGTTTGCCCGTTTTTAGTGGCAATTATCGGGAACGCAATGTTTCCACCGGCTGCCAGTGCAACTTTATGGATTTCGGCTGCTACCTGCGCTTCCGTCATTCCCGGACGCGCAAATTTCATGGCTGCAATGTGCATATCAACCGATACGTTAACCGCCTGATGCAGCTGTTCGATCTCTTCTTGTGATTTTATCTCACGCTGGCTAACAACGGCTTTTACCAACTCCAACGAGTACGTGTTGGCTACATCTTTTGGCGCCACATCAATCAGCTCGAGCAACTTTATTTTATTCTCGGGGCGGTATAGCGGCAGGAAATGAATCTTCTTGCTTTTCTCCACCACCGATGCCAGTTCTTTCATGGGGAAAACCGTTGACACGCCACATTGGACGGCACGATCAGCAATGGAAGGCTGTGGCCCCATCCACACAATATCATCGATGGTGTAATCATTTCCGAAAATAATCTCCTTGTCGTTATCGATATCGATTACCGCAGCCAAACCCGGATGCTGAATTCCAAAATAATACAAAAAGGTGCTGTCTTGCCTGAAATGATAGGTATTATCAGCATAATTCATCGATGATTCGTCGTTTCCAAACAACAAAATCAATCCTTCCCCAACTTTCTCCTTTAGAACTTTTCTTCGTTCGATGTAAATCTCTTTCTGAAACATTTATGCATTTTTTTTATGAGCATGTGAATGTAATAAATTCTCAAATTCACACTATGACAAATGTTCGCATTGCTTTCACAATGAGTAGAGGAAAAGTATTTTGCGCGATACTTATGGTATTTTTTGAATGAGACAGGTGTTGCAACAATAAAATTAATAAGCCACGCAACCTTTGGTTAACATTGCCCATCTGTTTACTAAACAAAGAGAATGAGAGCTAACTACTTTTTCCTGTTAAGTTTGTTAATGGTGGCTTTTGTTTCGTGTAGTAACGGTTCAGATGATGAACTGGAAATGCCGGAACGCAGTTATACCAAGTTAATTGAACGAAATTCGGATAACACTTTTGAAGCCGAGCTGATCACAAAAGCCGAATCGTACTATCCTCCGCGCGAAAATGTTGTTGCTGCCACCAAATGGTCGGGAATGGAAGTGCCGGAGACAGATTATTGGTACTACAACCATTTTGATGGTGTGCTGATTCCTTATTGCATAACCACAGAAGCCATTGATTATTACACGACATTAATTGACGATTTCAACGCTAACAAAGAGGATGTTTTCTTTATTACAGCCGAGTTTACCTATTCCGCCAATGTTACTTTTCACGATGCATACACTTCTCCGGATAAAAATTCCATGGGAGAAACGTTAGATCCTCAAAGTTTTGAATCCGTTTATGTGGTAACACTTGATTTATACTGGATGGATTATTGCGGACCACTTTGTGCGATGTGGATTGAAAAACAACGAATTGCTGTTTTTAATGAATCGGGCGATTTACTGGAAATTTTTATGGACGGAACAATATCAGTTCCAGTCTCCTAACCAATTCGAATATAAAAAGAGCCTTACTTGTCTGAAAAGATCAATGTAAGGCTCTTTTGCTTTTTATAGATTTACCACCTGAAAACCGGCTACATAAAAATCTTTATCTATTTCTACTTTTTTTACTTTCTCATCAGAGTCGAAATATTGCCAGCGCCTGGAAGGATTTAACCAATGAGGCTCTCCGTTAATGTATACCTTCAGTGGCAATTTAAAATTGTCGACACAATTTGTCCACCTGTACTGCAGCTCACCATCAATCATCGCGTACTCAAAAGTTGGGATTCGTGTGTCGCGCAAATACTGGTTAAAAAAGCCTTCTAATTCCAACCCGGTGTGCTCCATTAAATAGCTCTCAATTTGCTCTGCTTTTACCGTTTGATGATAGAACTCTTCATTTAAACCGCGTAGTATACTGCGCCATTTTTCATCGTCGTTCGCAACTTGTCGCAGCGTATGCAACATATTGGCTCCTTTGGGGTACATATCGCCCGATCCCGGGTAATTTACGCCGTAAACCCCAATAATGGGTCGGTCGTTTAGAATTCCTATACGGCTTCCCCGAATATACTCGGAGCCTGCTTTTTTGCCCCAGTGGTACTCCACAAAAAGATTCTCCGAGTAATTGGTAAAACTTTCGTGAATCCACATATCAGCCTCATCCCAGTTGGTAATGTTGTTGGCAAACCACTCGTGTCCCGACTCGTGAATGATAATAAAATCGAATTTAAAACCCCAGCCCGAATAACTGATATCGCGGTTGCCATAGCCATTGCGATAACCATTTCCGTAAGTCACCGAACTTTGGTGCTCCATACCCGGATATGGCACTTCCACCAGTTTGTAGCCATCTTCATAAAACGGATACGGGCCAAACCAGTGCTCAAAAGCTTCCAGCATCATTGGCGCCTGTTTAAAATGCTCTTTTGCCTTTTCAAGGTTTTGTTTCAACACCCAGTAATCGCAATCCAAATCGCCCTTTTCGCCTTTAAAAACTTCGTGCCAATGGGCATAATTTCCAATGTTAATGTTTACACCGTAGTTGTTTATCGGGTTGTTTACAAACCAGTGAGCCGTTTTTGTGCCGTCGGCGTTTTGTTCCACACCGCGTAAACGGCCGTTCGATACATCCATTAAATGATCGGGAAAGGTTACACTTATCAGCATACTGTCGGGTTCATCGTAAGGATGGTCTTTACATGGCCACCACAAACTGCCACCATCGCCCTGGTTGGTATTTACAATAAAATCGTTGCCATTTTCATCTTTTCTCCAACTTATGCCGCCATCCCACGGAGGTCTTCTACTTATCTTTGGTTTCCCGGAATATTCAACCAGCAGCTCGTTAACCTCATTCGGATTTTGCTCTTTTTCCAATCTTATAAACCAGGCATTTCCATCTCGTGTATAATCGAGCGCCCTGCCATTTTGTGTAATTTGCGAAATCGTCATTGGCGGCTGAAGATCAATCTGCATCACCTGATTCGATTCTAAAACCTTGTATTGAATCAGGTTGCTACCGGAAATTGTACTGTCAGCCGGATCTACTTTCACATCCAGATGATAATAAGTAAGATCCCACCAAACTCTTTCGGGCGTTATGCTGCCACGCAACGAATCCTGGCGTGTAAAATTTGTTTTTTGTGCAGCTACATTCAATCCAAAAACAAGCAACACTACTGCTATAAATAATCGCTGTTTCATTCAACTAATATTTAGAAACACGTTTTATCGAATGGCTTTGTTGTAGGCTTCTGTTCCTCCAACGACCGGAATTTCAATGCTTGTTCCGTTCAAATCAACCGTTAATTCTGTTCCGGGTTTTGGCCGAAGTGTAAAATCGCGGTCGCTCGAAAAGATCAGGAGCCCGATTTGTTGTCCGGCTTTAATCACCTGATCATCGGGCTGGAGCTCGAAAGTCATTTCGTAAAACTTACCCGGTTTTAGCGGTTCACTTTCGCGTAATGATTTATAATTCTGAAGATCGGCCCAGCCGCGGGTAATAAGATTATCGGTAATTTTTGGTTTGCGCCATTGCGAATTGTTCCAGGGTAATGAAACAAGGTAAACCGAAAGATTCACTGCCGGTTTGCTACTGGCTGCCTTGATGGTAATTTTTGCTTCTCCTGATATATGAAGGTCTTCTTTCAATTCCGGACTTACAAATATTAATCGGTGCTCAGTAATTTCGGCTTGTGCCAGCGCCTCTGCCGAAAACGAGTAGTTATCAACAAGGGCTTCAGCTGCTTGCTTCGATGGTTGTTCGGTAACTAAACCTCCTTTTTTGGGAGCACCGCCGGTAAGGTAAAATTTCACCGGACTGGCATCCGGATTTGGATAGTCTTTATACGGTGTTGGCTTCTCACGCTCGTCATCCTCGCGAACGATCCAGGCTCTTGCATCGTTTTCCACACCATTTTCTATCCCAAACAAATAGCGGGTAAACCAACGGTTCATCATGCTAATTGGTGGCGGTCCGCCATGTCCGTTCTGGTGATAGTAAATTTGGGCAGGAATTCCCTTTGCTTTTGCAGCTTCGTAAATACGGTAGCTGTGCTCGGGCATTACATTCCAATCGTTAAATCCGTGCGACATTAAAAGTGCCGCCTTCATTGGCTCCATATCGTTCAGGTAATCGCGGCCGGCCCAAAAATCGTTGTAATCACCGGTAACGCGGTCTTGTCCGTTTTTCATTTCCGTATCACGAACATGCTCACGTGCGTAGGCTCTTTTATCCAGATCGCCGCTGTGAATAAAATCAAAAAGCACATCTACATCCTCGCCCAAATAGCCTCCCGGAGAGCGAACCAAACCATAGGACCGGTAATAATGGTAATACGATGTGTTTGGCGCTACCGGAATAATCGCTTCCAGTCCTTCAACACCTGTAGTGGCAGCTGCCAGCGGCAAAGTTCCGTTATACGAAGTTCCGGTCATCCCAACTTTCCCGGTACTCCAGTAAGCCTCAACTTCTTCGTTTCCACGACGAGTTTTGTAACCTTTGGCGCGTCCGCAAAGCCAGTCGATTACCGCTTTTGGAGCCAGCGATTCGTTGTCGCCGCCAACAGTTGGCGAACCATCCGACAGTCCTGTTCCGGGCGATGATGAATGCACAACAATATAACCACGAGGTACCCAGGTATCTACATGCCCTTTTGAAATGACTGGTCTTTCGCCGCGGCGCTGAACTTCGGGTGGGTGTACATGGTGTTTGGGTTGCTCGCCAAGCTCGTGATGAACATCCCAGAAAAATTCGGGATTATTACCGGCCGTACCTGCGAAATACGGGCTCGAGTTATAAACTACCGGAAGTTTTAATCCTTCGCTTTCGGTTTGCCGCGGACGTGTAACATCAACATGCATGCGGTCTGAAAGGCCATCGCCATCCGAGTCAAATTCGGTTTCTACCCAAAGATCTTCGCGAATCCAATAGGCCGGATCTTCAAACGCTTTTACAATTTGTGCCTCCCCATCCTTAAAAACAGGTTTTGCCGGCTCGTTTTGTTGTGCACGACTATTAAGAGCACACAACTGAATAAGCATCAAACAGACAACACTTAAACTCAGGTTTTTTCTAATCTTCATTCGTTCAAAAATTTTTTACGCAACCGGACAATGGCAATACAAAAATCGGCCCCGGACTGCTATTGTTACAGTTTTTTTATGATCTACATCCCCAAAAAACAGGGGTGACAGCTTATTTTTTTTGAAAAGTTAAATATAACCACACTCAACTTTTATATGATGACGAATGACAGACTTTGTTAATTATTTGTAAGGAATTAAAGTGTAATCAATCCTTTTTTAAATTAAAAGAGCATTTTGTATTTTATTTGCATTAACTATTAACACGACAGTTATGAGACAATTGGTTTGCCCCATATCGAAAGATGTGGTGGATGAAAAAATTACCCGCATAAACGCACTGATCGGTATTTTACTGATAATAACAGCTTTTGTAATGGATTCGTCAATCTTTTTGATTGTGCTGATGTCCGACTTTTTTATGCGCGCTTTTACCAATGTAAAGCTTAGCCCGATTAGCTATGTTAGTTCTTGTTTGTCGAATGCATTGAACTTAAAAGAGAAACCAACAGCAAAAGCCCCAAAAATTTTTGCTGCCCGGTTGGGTTTTGTAATGTCGCTTGTAATTGTTGGCTTGTTCTTGGCGCAGCTAAACACCGCAGCCATTGTTGTAGCCGGCATGCTGGTATTTTTTGCATCACTTGAGTTTGCTGCAGGCATTTGTATGGGGTGCATTATATACACTTATATCGTACTACCTTTTTATAAATAATTCTACTTAATACAATTTTTCAGTTTTTAGGCTTCTGTCAGTTGACGGAGGCCTTTTTTATTGAAAGTCCGGCCAAGGTTGCTCCTATCAATACTTGAATTAGAATTGTTCTCGCGTACTTTTAAACTGTCTTAACAAGTTTGCAAAAAATAAAAACACTATTTTTCCGGCCTTAATCTTTAACGACTAAAACCATCAATGATAAAAGCAACAAACAAAGTTGCCAGTCCGGCAATGTGGGTTCCAACGGCCTATTTTGCTATGGGGTTACCCTTTATGGTGCTGGCACAGTCAACGGCTATCATGTATAAAAATATGGGGATCTCGGATTCCAAGATCGCCTTCTGGACCTCGCTGATTATGCTTCCGTGGACCTTAAAACCACTATGGAGCCCGGTTTTGGAAATGTTTAAATCGAAGAAGTTTTTTGTTGTTACCAGTCAGTTTATCACAGCAATTACTTTTGCTCTGATTGCTTTTGCACTTCCGTTACCCAACTTTTTTGCCTACACCATTGCACTGCTTGGTGTTATTGGTTTTAGCGGTGCTACCAACGATATTGCTACCGACGGTGTTTACCTCAGTGTGCTTTCATCAAAAGATCAGGCGCGTTACATTGGCTGGCAGGGAGCGTCGTACAATGTGGGGAAGTTTTTGGCCTATGGAGGGTTTGTTACCATCGCCGGAATTCTTGAAAAACAAATGGGCGTGGTAAATGCCTGGGTAGCTGTGATGCTTGGAATTGGTGGCGTGATGGCTTTGGTAGGTCTTTACCACTCGCGCATGTTGCCGGGAGGAGAAGCATCAACATCAGAAGTACAAAGCCTGAAAGAAGGATTTGACACTCTTTTGGATGTACTCAGAACATTTTTTCAGAAAAAACATATCTACTGGTACATTGCTTTTATAGTGTTGTACCGTTTTGCCGAAGGGTTTGCCATAAAAATTGCACCGCTCTTTTTTAAAGCTGCCGTTGCCGATGGCGGATTGGGATTAACAACCACCGAAATTGGCGTTGTTTACGGAACTTTCGGAACAGGAGCATTTGTTGCCGGATCGTTACTGGCCGGTTATTTTATTGCCCGCCGTGGGTTAAAACGAGCTTTGCTCATTCTGGTTAGCACTTTTAATATTCCGTTTTTGGTTTATGCTTTGTTGGCCCATTACCAGCCATCGAGCCTTTACCTGGTAGGTGCTGCAGTGGTTTTCGAGTATTTTGGCTATGGTTTTGGTTTTGTGGGACTGATGCTTTTTATGATGCAACAGGTAGCCCCCGGAAAATACAAAATGGCACATTACGCTTTTGCAACCGGAATTATGAATCTTGGGTTTATGGTGCCGTCGATGTTGAGTGGTTATTTCAGCGACTGGCTGGGCTACAAATTGTTTTTTGCCTGGGTGCTGGTGGCCACAATTCCGATATTTATTGCTGCACGATTCGTTCCCTTCGGACACCCCGACAATGTTGATGAAGAAACACTAGATACAGATAAAAATGACTAAAAAAGTAAACATCCCTTTTGAAGAACGCCCGCAAGGTAGCACCGATGTAATGTGGCGCTACTCGCAAAATCCGGTAATTGGCCGCTATGCAATTCCAACATCAAACAGTATTTTCAACAGTGCTGTTGTTCCTTTTGAAGATGGTTTTGCCGGCGTTTTTCGCTGCGATAACAAAGCTGTTCAGATGAATATTTTTGCCGGTTTTAGTAAAGACGGTATTAATTGGGAGATCAATCATGAACCCATTAAAATGGTTGCCGGAAACACAGAAATGATCGAATCGGATTACAAGTACGACCCGCGTGTTACCTGGATTGAAGACCGTTACTGGGTAACCTGGTGCAACGGCTACCACGGACCAACAATTGGCATTGCCTATACCTTTGATTTCAAAACCTTTCACCAGTGCGAAAACGCCTTTTTACCTTTTAACCGAAATGGTGTGCTTTTCCCTGAAAAGATTAACGGAAAATACGCCATGCTAAGTCGCCCGAGCGATAACGGACACACGCCATTTGGTGATATTTACATCAGTTACAGCCCTGATATGAAATATTGGGGCGAACACCGCTGTGTAATGAAAGTTACTCCGTTTGAGCTGAGTGCCTGGCAGTGTACAAAAATTGGCGCCGGATCGGTTCCTATTAAAACTGAAGAAGGCTGGCTGGAGTTCTATCACGGTGTAATCAACACTTGTAACGGATTTCGTTATTCAATGGGAGCTGCCATTCTCGATCTGGAAGATCCATCAAAAGTGCTGTACCGCACGCAGCCATATTTGCTGGCTCCTGCAGCGCCTTACGAACTGGCCGGCGATGTTCCGAATGTTGTGTTCCCTTGTGCCGCACTTAGCGACGGTGAAAAAATTGCTGTTTATTACGGTGCTGCCGACACGGTTGTAGGAATGGCATTCGCTTACCAGCAAGAACTCATTGATTTTATTAAAGAGAATTCCATCTAAAACGAAGTTCACGCAAAGACGCGAAGGTTTCGCAAAGCGCGCTGAGAAAAATATTGAAACATAGTGATGCTCTCACCTGGAGTGAAGGTATCACTATTTTCGAAGATCACCTCCAAAACGTTTTTCCTTTATAAAATACATATTTGTGGAATCAGGCACCGCAACCGGCATATTCCAGTAATTTCCCGAAGGTTTTACAACCGGCATATTATCACCCAAAGCCATAAATAGGTCTGTTTTTGATTTTAAAAATGGATTGTCGACTGGATTTTCTTTGTTATCAGCCAAAACCAGAGATTGAGGGATCTGATTTTCCAATTTTAATTGGGGTGAAATTGTTAAATAATCAGGTTGCTGCTGTTTCTGAAAATCATCAAATTCAATACGCGGAAGTGGTTTTATAGCGTACTCATTTTGACTTAATGAAGTAAAACTCAAACAACAAACAAACATCAAAATAACGATTGTCTTCATAACTTTAATTTTGTTTTAGCAAGTTAACAAAGAGCATTTTAAATAACTAAGCAATTGTGGTTTTTAACATTTGTAGCACCTCATCCTTCACACATACTTTCCAAAAGTATTTTTGTGCAAAAATCCGATACTTTACTCTCCTCTTATCGCCTTCAAAACCAAAGGTGTTAAATCCTCGCTTTCGGGCGAGATATAAGCCACGTTTCCGGCACTAACATCAAGTACATAGGTAAAGTTTTGCGCACCGGCAATGTTGCTGATTTCCTGGTTAATTTGTTTGTAAATAGGCTGAATAAGCTCCATGTTGCGGTTTTGCAACTGTTGCTGTGCGGTTTGGTTGTAGGTCTGTATTTTTTGCGACTGCTCCAAAATTTCGTTTTGCCGCGTTTGTTTTACAAAATCAGAATAGGTAGCGCTTTCGGCTTCAAACTTTTCTATGGCAGCCTCATGCTCTGCAATCATTTCTTCGTAAATCTCCTGCATGTCTTTTGATTCCTTTTCAATAACCGTTTGAAGACTATCAAGCATCGGGTGTTTTTGCACCAGCTCCTGGATATTTACATGACCGATTTTCAGAGGATTTTGTGCGTTTGTAAGCGTGGCAACACAAAGAATTACCACAGCAGTTAAGAGAAACTTTATTTTCATAGTTTATAATTTAAGATTTTGAGCAAAGATGATTGAATTATTGCCCTAATACAGCTAAAAGAAGTTAAACATATCTGTGTTAATCGTTAACAAACTAAAATGAGTTGAAGCCGATTCTTAAATTATGTTTCTAATCTTAAAAATTGTGTAATAAAGAAAGTTCTTGAAGTTGACTTTCCCTGTAGCAGAGCCAGGTGGCATCACACCAACATCATTTCAGCTAAATTGCTGCAACCAAATTTTCTTTATTTCACCCCTCTGTCATCCGTCAGCTGAAGAATGACATCTCCCCTCAATGAGGGAGAAAAAGCGAAACCCCATGGCAAAGCCAGAGGGAATTATTAGACAAAAAAAAGGGCGGAAAACCACCCTTCAATATTTTATATTTGGAAAATCTTAATTTGCAGGTTTTTCGAATAGAGCATCGTCAATAGGCTCATCCAATTTTATTTCTTCCATTACCACCGACTGTTTACCCATTGGCATTTCAATCTCAATTTTGTTGGCCATTTTAATACCATTCAAATCTTTATATTCTACCATTCTGGTTACAATATCCATGGTTTGACCCATTGCTTCTGCTCTCGATTCCACTTTCGAAACCAAATAATCGTTGGCATTGATATAATAGGTTTGAACAACTCCATCCTTATCGGTAAGTTTCAGTTTGTATGCTTCAGCGCCATCAACATCAACTTTGCCCAGCATTTCAATGTTGCTGCCTTTTGCTTTGTAGTTGTACAGGGCACCTTCCATATCGGCCTGGCTCATTGCTTGTTTTAACTGGTCGCCTTCCAGATCCTGAGCACCCGCTCCCATCATTTCCATATCAACACGGAACTTATTGGGTTTTTTTACTTTTATTTCCATGGGCATTTCCATACCCATTACGTTAACTTTTGCTTTTACATTGAATGTTTTTACATCGGCCATTTTCTCCAAACCATTGGCTTTGTAATAACTATCCAATACCTGGTCGAGTGATTGTGCGTGTGTGCTTATTAATGCAAAAAGCATTAAGGCGGCTAATAAAAAGGTACGTTTCATTTTGATTATGTTTTATAAAATTAAGTGCTAACAATTAATACCACTAAAGTACAAATTATTACAATCGGATTCAAAAGGGGTTTAAAAATAAATTTCGGCAATTATATTGGCATAATCCACACCTCTTTCAATCAACATATCGCGCACTTCCACAACCATTAGCGCCTTTCCGCAGAGGTAATATTTTACATCGGGCAATTCCGTCAGGCTCTCCAGATAGTCGGTAACCCTTCCGGGAAAAACGTCACACGATTGTTCCTGCGAGCAGCAACGAACATAGTTTTTTCCCAACGACCATTCCAGCTCATCCTCGAAATAAAACTGGTTTAAGTGCCTCACTCCGTGAATAAGTGTTTTATTCTCAGAAATTCCCGACCGGTACATGGCATAAAAAGGAGCAATTCCGGTTCCGGTGGCAATCCACCAGGCCGGCTCGCCGGTTCCCAAAAAACTACCATAGGGTTCCGACACATACAAAATATCTCCCGGAATCATGGCTGCCATCTTGGGGGTTAAAAAACCATCATCTTTAATGTTGAACAGGATTCGGATTTCATCCTCCTGATTGCCGCTGCAAATGCTGTAAATACGCGGTGCATGATCGGTGTCGACTCCGATTTTTACCACTTGCCCGGGCAAAAAATCCGAATTCCGTTTAAAAGATATTACATGCACTCCGGGCGATATCTCTTCGTTATTGGTTATTACCTGCTTTACTGATGGTGCTTCTTTTTTTGCTCTTGCTGACATTATATTCAAATAGAAAAACTAAAGCATCGTAACAAAACATTTGGCTAATTGTTTCGGAAAGTGAATGTTACCACAAGCGGATCATCAACTCCGGTAAGCATATTATTTACCCGGTAATAAACATCCAGGTTGTTGGCATTTGCCACCTCATCCGAATTGCCGCTTAAACTCAGTGCCGAAACATGATGCGCTTTCAATGTAATCGTTTCCGGAGCATCGAAACCCACACCGGGCTGAACCAGCTCCAGTTCGTAATCTACATCCGAATTATTGGAGATTTTTACCACTTTGGATTCTTTGTTTCTAAGTTTTATCGGTTTGGTATCGTATTTTAACGACCCGAAAAAAAGCGGCTCCAGGTATTCAGAACGGCCGACAATAGTATTGTCAAAATAAACAGCAGTTCGTCCGTCGAACAAGGCCTCTTTAATTCCACCAATAGTACGGCTTTTTGCAAAAACAAGGGTAAGCGGCCGGTGTCCGTCGTTAACATCCATTGGCCCATGCACATCGGAATTTCCCAGCATGGTTAGCTTTTTTTCGTTCGCCCAATCAAGGGCTTCCGGGCAAAACTCCCAGTTATAAACTTCAATGCCGTGCAACATATCATTCTCGAAAAAATAGGAATGTTCGTCCCACCAGAAAACCGAGTCGGGCTGCTGTGCATCCCAGCACGGGTGGTTCCACATAAGAAATGCTCCCTGGTCGCGTGCCTCTTTTACTGCGTCCTGCACATCATCCAGTTCCAGTAAATTGGCATTTTTTATAAACAATGCATTTAAGTGTCCCGGCGGCATACTGCGCGTAATTTCTGCTCCTTTAATCAGCAAAATTTCTGACTGATCGGCCAATGGTTTTGCCAAATCGTACGAACGGTTGTGATCGGCCACCACATCAATCGAATGCGGCCGATATTCGATGTGATCGGTAATTGAAATGGCATCCAGCCCCTCGTTCCAAGCTTCTTCAATACGAACAGTTGGCCAAACAGTACCATCAGAAAATACGGTGTGCATATGCAAATCGCACTTTAGTGTTTGGTAACCACTAATATTCGGAATGTTAATTATTCGTCGTGCCTGTGCATAAAGTACCCCGCTGCTAACAACTAGCAATAAAATTATAAACCCAAATTTTTTCATCATGCCGGAAGATTTTATGTAAATGTATCCGATTATAAATATCATCGAAAGTAATTAACATTAAAATATTATCATATTAATTTTTTATGAATTGTAAATGAATGGTTAAATTTAGGAGAATTAACACATTCTTTTTAATTTTTTTAAAAAGAAGCTTGTTTCATATTTAAAATATTCTGATTTTTGCACCAACAGTTATGGAAAAACTATTTAAAACCACAGGAAATCAAAGTCAGGCAGTTGAACAAAAAAAGATTGCCCAGAAAAAACAGATTCTTCGTTCAATCTATTTCAACGGGCCACTTTCAAATTCCGACCTTGCCCGCCAAATAAAATTAAGTACACCAAAAATAAACAGCTTATTACTCGAGCTTATTGAAGACCAACTGGTAACCGAATTAGGACGTGGCGACTCAAGTGGAGGACGGCGCCCCAATATTTACGGGCTTGTTGAAAACGGTTTTTATGTAGTTGGAATAACTATAAATGTGGCCCGTACAATTATTTCCATTTTCAACAGCTGTAACCAGGAGGTTAGCGGCCCGCATTATTTCCCCATAAAAATGTCGTCGGACATTAACATTTTTAACCAGGTAAATGCCGAACTGGAAAAGGTTATTCAGGACAGTAATATCAACCGTGAAAAAATTCTGGTGGCCGGACTTGAATTACCGGGTTTGATCAACCAAAAAGAAGGCATTAACCAAACGTATTTCCCGGAAGAAAAAGACCTGTTTTCGAAACTGCAAAATATATTCGGAATACCGGTTTTTATTAGTCACGATGCCAAATTACGCACCTTTGCCGAACAGTATTTTGGACTGGCAAAAGGCAAGAAGAACGTGTTGATGCTGCAAGCCGACTGGGGATTGGGACTGGGTATAATTATTAATGGAAAATTGTACACCGGAAAATCAGGTTACTCGGGCGAATTTGGGCACCTGCCACTGGCCGATAACGGTGTACTTTGTGTGTGCGGTAAGCAGGGCTGTTTGGAAACCATTGTTTCAGCCAACGCCATTGCACGCCAGGCCCGCGAAGGAATTGAGCAAGGCCATTCGTCGTTGATAAAAGAATTGGTAAAAGACGATTTAAACAAAATAGATATCTCAACAGTTATTCAGGCTGCCAACTCCGGCGACCAGTTTGCCATTTCGCTTTTCTCGGAAGTAGGAAAATGGCTGGGACGGGGAATGGCTTACCTGATTCAGATTTTTAATCCTGAATTGATCATTATTGGCGGACAAGTTGCTGTGGCAAGTCAGTTTATTCTGGCTCCTATACAACAGGCCATTCATACATTTAGTAACCGCGACATAAGCAACGAAACCCAAATTCAGTTTTCGGAACTTGGAACCAAAGCCGGAACGATGGGAGCAGCAGCTTATGCGCTGGAAAGAATATCAAAAAAATAAAATATGACAGTCAATTTTACAAAGGTTGAAGAAGCATTTTTCGAAGAAACAAAGTCAAAGAAAATTTCGACCAGAATTCCGTATATCACCACTGAAAGTTTCCCAAAGCTGGGGCTGCTTTCGGCATTAAGCTTTTTAGAGTGGGCAAGTAAAAACCCTAAGGGTGTAGCCTGTTTACCAACCGGGAAAACGGCGCAGTATTTTCTGGATTTCACCCATCTTTTGCTTGATAACTGGAATAACAAGAAAGGAAAAGACTTTTTGGAGAAATATGGTTTAGCCGATGTAAAAAAGCCTGATCTGAGCGAACTCTCCTTTGTACAAATGGGCGAGTTTTTCCCCATTAACCCGGAGCAACACAACAGCCTTTACAACTACGCACAAAAACAATACATTGAAGGTTTAGGCTTTAAAAAAGAAAATGCCCTGCTCATTAATTCCGAAGAGATTAAACTGGCAGAAGGCAAACATTATTCCGAGATTTTCCCGGATTATAAGATCGACCTCTCGTTACGTTACCGCGAAGCAAAAACACACCAGGAGCAATTGCAACAAGAATCGATTTTTAATATCGATAACTGGTGTACAGCTTACGAAAATAAGATTCGCCAAAAAGGTGGAATCGGCTTCTTTTTAAGTGGTATTGGCCCCGATGGATTGATCGCATTCAATACACGCGGATCTGATCATTTTTCATCAACACGTTTAACCGAAACAAACTTTGAAACGCAAGCCATAACGGCTGGCGATTTGGGTGGAATTGAAGTATCGAAAAACCGCCTGGTTATTACCATTGGTTTGGGTACACTTACTTTTAATCCGGATAACAAAGCAATTGTTTACGCCGCCGGTGAAGCCATTGCCGACACCATCAAAGCGTCGTTGGAAAAAGAACCTTCAGTGACCTATCCGGCAACGGCTCTGCAAAAACTAAAAAATGCCCGTTTTTACCTTACTGATGGTGCAGCGGTGACGCTGGAAGATAGTATCGAGTATTTCTACACCGGTACGCCCTGGAACCACCAGAAAACTGAACGTGCAGTTATTGAGCTCTGCAAAAAGATAAACAAATTTGGCTCGAAACTGGATTTGGAAGACCTGAAAGCCGACAAATACTGCAGTATGATTCCCGGCCTGAATGAAAACACAGTTCAGTCGGTTATCGATTCAATTTTGGCGAAACTGCAAAAAGGAATGCAAAAAGAGGTGAACCAGGTGTATTACCACACCGGCCCGCACCACGACGATATTATGCTTGGCATTATGCCATCAACCAACCGCCAGTCGCGCGATGCAAGCAACGAACTTCATTTTTCGGTAGCAACTTCGGGTTTTACTGCGGTTACAAATACCTTTTTGTACGACATTTTGGTTGACACCAAAGACCTGATAAATCAGGGCAAAATTGAAATGATCAACTTCCCCGACTTCTTTAAAGACGGGCACAAATACAAGTGGGACAAAGACATTTACCACTACCTCGACAACATTGCAGCGCAGGATGAAGAAGAAAAACGCCGTGGAGTTTGCCACCGTGTAGTGCGTGCGCTGGTTTTAATATGGGGAATTAAAAACGAAGAAGAACTTCGCGAAACGATTTTTGAAATTCTTAGCAGCCTGAGAAATACTTATGATGGTGGAAAAAATCCACCAAGAATTCAGAAGCTGAAAGGAATGATTCGCGAGTTTGAAGAGGAGCTGGTTTGGGCACACTATGGCATTATGGTGAAAAATGTTCACCACCTGCGTTTGGGCTTTTACTCGGGCGAATCGAACTACGACAAAGACATTCTTCCAATTCTGGAAGACTTCCGGAAATACAAGCCAACGGTTATTAGTTTGGCCATGGATCCGCAGGGAAGCGGCCCCGATACACACTACAAAGTACTGATGGCAATTGCAAAAGCTGTTGAAGACTGGAGCAAGGAAGAAGACCTGAGCAAGCTGCGAATTGTTGGTTACCGTAACGTGTGGTTTAAATACAACCCCTGGGATGTTGAAGTGATCGTTCCCGTTTCGTTGAACTCACTGGCAACACTGGGTAAATCATTCGAGGAGTGTTACATTACGCAGGTAAATGCATCGTTCCCGAGTTACCAGCTGGATGGTAAATTCAGCGACCTGACACAACGTGTTTGGTTCGATCAGCACAAACAAATACAACTGCTGTTGGGTAAAAACTTCTTTTACCAAAACGAATCGCCGCTGTTACGCGCTACTCACGGAGTAATTTACCACCGCGAATTAACAGTTGAGCAATTCCTTGAAGAAGCCCAGAAACTGGGAAAAGCAACGGAAAATATACTTTAAAAACCAGAATATAATGAAACTAGTAATTCATAATAACTACGATGGATTAAGCATTTGGGCTGCCAACCATATTGCCGAAAGAATTAGTGATTTTGAGCCATCGGCAGAAAAACCATTTGTGCTGGGTTTACCAACCGGATCAACGCCGCTGGGAACCTACAAAGCACTGATTGACTTGTACAAACAAGGAAAAGTAACGTTTAAAAACGTGGTTACTTTTAACATGGACGAATACGTGGGCATTGCCGAAGATCATCCGGAAAGCTACCACAGTTTTATGTTCGAAAACTTTTTTAATCACATCGATATTCCAAAAGAAAACATCAATATTCTTGACGGAAACGCCAAGGACTTAGATGCTGAATGCGAACGTTACGAAGCCAAAATTGAATCGTACGGAGGTATTGAGTTGTTTATGGGCGGAATGGGCGCCGATGGTCACCTGGCATTTAATATTCCGGGGTCGTCGATTCAGTCGCGCACGCGTTTGGTAGATTTGAACTACGACACGATTGTGGCCAACTCGCGTTTCTTCGACAACGATTTAAACCAGGTGCCAAAACAGGCTTTAACAGTTGGTGTGCAAACAGTACTCGACTCGAAAGAAGTATTGGTTTTGGTGAACGGCTACAAAAAAGCCCGCGCACTGCAAAATGTAGTGGAAAACGGAATTAACCACATGTGGACATTGTCGGCACTGCAAATGCACCCGAATGGCATAATTGTTTGCGACGAAGATGCTACAATGGAACTAAAAGTAGGAACGGTAAAGTATTTTAAAGAATCAGTTTAATACCAACCGGATCCCAACAAAATAAAACTGCCCGCCTGATGATTCAGAGCGGGCAGTTGTTTTATATTTTTTCTGTGGATAGTTTCCAAAATCCACTACACTACTCACTTGCAGATCTTTTTCTGACGGGCTTAATAACCATCTCCTGTTCGCACTGCGGGCAAATATAAATTTCGCATCCGGTGCAGGCAAAACAATTACTGCACGTGCGCGGAACATCAAGATTCGAGAACTGAAAATTACAGTTTGAACAAGTGTATATTTTCTCCTTTTTCGGCGCAAACATTACACAAACGTTTTAACCAAACGAAGTATTCCGAAAATAATAACCAGCGTAAAAATGATAGCGGCTCCCGAAGGAATATTCAGGAAATAGGAAATAAACAAACCGGCGATTGTGCCAACAAAAGCAAACAACGATGAATACACCAGCAGGCGTTTAAAATCGTTGGTGAATAAATTGGCTGTTGCCTGCGGTATGGTCAGCAACGACAAAATAAGAATGATACCCACTACCCTGATATTCAACACAACGGTTAGTGCAATGAGCACCATAATGAGGTAATTAAACAAAGCCACCGGCAAACCTGCTGTGCGTGCAAACTCTTCGTCGAAAGCGATGTAAAGGATTTTACGCAGAAATACCGCAAAAAATAGTACAATTACCGAGTTCAGCATAAACATCCACCAAAGTTCGGAAGTAGTTACCGTAAGAATATTCCCGAACAGGTAGCTCATCAGGTTTGGTGTATATCCGGGAGTAAGGAAAACAAAAATAATTCCCAGCGCCATTCCCAGCGACCACCAAATGGCGATGGAAGAATCTTCCCTTATTTCGGCTACTTTGGTAAAAAACTGAATGCCCAAAGCCGATAAAACAGCAAAAAGCACTGCCCCCAGCAAGGGGTTAAAGCCGAGGAAAAATGCCAAGCCGATTCCGCCAAACGAAGCGTGCGTTATTCCGCCACTAATAAACACGATACGCCGAGAAACAATATATGCACCAATAATTCCGCACGAAATACTGGCAAACACAGCAGCCAAAAAGGCTTTCTGAAAAAAATCGTATGAAAATAATTCTATTATCGCGTTCATATCAATGATGATGGTGCTTTAAAACGGTATGCGGAATTTCGCCATGCGAGATGATTTGAATCGGGCAATTATAATTGGCCAGCTGCTCTTGCGAAATTACGTTACTCGGGTGATAATGCAGGTACTTATTTACACAGGCAATAGATTTTACGCAGCTCGTTATAGTACCCACATCGTGCGAAACCAAAAGTATGGCAAGCTCTTCATTTAACTTCTCCAACTTTTCGTAAAGTTCGCCTTCAAAACGGTTATCCACAAAAGTATCCGGCTCGTCAAGGATGAGCAATTTGGGATCGCTTAACAAAGCTCGGCATAAAAACACACGCTGCATTTGCCCTCCCGACAATTCGCCAATGGCTTTGTTCCGAATTCCGGCAACACCCATCTCTTCCAACAATGCTTCCGCTTTATCTTTTGCAATGCTCCTGGCATTTTGGCGATTTTGCATAATGCCACCCGAAAGTACCACATCGAAAACAGTGATCGGGAATTTCCGGTCGATATGTCGTACCTGCGGTAAATAACCAATTGGTTTTTTCCGGCCACTCATTTCTTTCGAGAAATGAATTTTCCCCGATTCCGGTCTCTTTAATCCCAGAATAGCTTTTAGAAGTGTTGTCTTACCTCCTCCGTTGGGCCCGATAACTCCCAGAAAATCGTTCTCCCGAATTTCGAGATCGACATTTTCCAGCACCGGCACCTTATCGTAAGCAACCGTCAGATTTTCTATTTTAATTAACGGATCCATTAAAAATTATCGATCAGAATTTGAGTCATAGTTCTCAGGTTTTCTTCCCACTCAGGTTTAAGCGGCGCCACCTGCATGATTTTACCTCCAATTTCATCGGCAAAAACGCGTGCATGTTCCCGATCAAACTCACTTTGAATATAAATAACTTTTATGCCTTCTGACTTGGCAATGTCAACCACTTCACGCAAGTGTTGCGGCGTTGGCTCTTTTCCGCCGGTTTCAAGCGAGTACTGCTCTAAACCATATTCGCGGGCATAGTACGAAAGGCTCGGGTGAAAAACGATAAATTTTCGTCCGGCGTAATCTTTCAACTGATTTTTAAGATCGATATGAAGCTGATCGCATTCTTTCACAAAACGCATGTAATTGGCCTGGTAATCACCTGCCTTTTCGGGTTTTAACGCCGAAAGTTCATCGAGAATTACTTTTGCCATTTGTTTTACCATAACAGGCGACAGCCACACGTGCGGGTCAACACCATCAATATGCACATGGTCGCCGTGTTGCTCCATTTTGTCGGCAATCAAATCCAGTCCTTCCGAAATATTTACCACCTTCATATTGGTATTGGCCTGCTTAATTTTATCGGCCCACGAGTGTTCGAAACCAATGTAACCAATACGAAACCAAACAGCCGAACGCGAAATATCTTTCAACTGAGAGGGCAAAAGTGTATAGGCTGCCGGGCTCGAACCGGGCGGTATAAGCAGGTTTATTTCAAAATCATCGCCCGCAATTTTCTCTACAAACGTTTTTTGTGGTAAAATACTCACAGTAACAACGTCGGCCGCGGCACTCTTATCTGATTTCTTTTGGTTCCCGCACGATGCAAACAAAGTAGCTGCAACCAATAAAAGGATTATTCTCTTCATCAATGTATTTTTTAGTGTCTCATTTTAACAATGTTCCACAAATTTAGTTTTATGTTTTGGAATAAATAAATTGAACTCAGCTAAATGCTTATTAACCCGCTATTCTTTTGGCGGAACGGGGTCGTAACCATGCGTTCCCCAGGGGTGGCATTTTGAAAGTCGCCTGACAGTAAGCACAAATCCTTTAAACGGACCATGGATTTTTATGGCCTTTACTGCATACTCCGAACATGTGGGAACGTGCCGGCACGATGCCGGAGTAAGTGGCGATATTCCGTATTTGTAAATATAAATCGGAATTAAAAGTATCCACCCCAAAAACTTCAGAATTGCTTTACCAATTGTTTTCATAATTATCAAGAAACAAAGGTAAGATTAAAATTCATCGTTGATTGGCGTTCTGAAATTCAGATTCATCTTAAAAAACGTTAAAGCTTAATTGAATTCAAAATAAATAGCCATAAACCGATGTCCGGCTCCCTTCCAATTGCATAATATTTTTAATTTTGCTAACACACAGAAAATGCAGATAAAATCTAAATTAATAAGCTTAATAAAAAATGAAAAAAGTAGCAATTGGAGTTGATATTGGCGGAACAAATACTGCCATTGGCGTAGTTGACGCGGAAGGACATGTGATGGTTAAAGACAATATTTCTACACCATCGCATGGCGATATCGACCAATACATCTCAGATTTGGCAGCAGCCATTAAAGAACTGATCAAATCAGTAAAGTTATTGAATGAGAATTTAGAAGTAGTTGGAATAGGAATTGGCGCTCCAAATGGTAATTACTACAGCGGAACAATTGAATATGCTCCAAACTTATCGTTTAAAGGAGTGGTTCGTTTAGTTGAATTACTTCGTGCACACTTCCCTGAAATGGAAGCACTTGCACTTACAAACGATGCAAATGCAGCAGCCATTGGCGAAATGATTTACGGTGGTGCCAAAGACATGAAAAACTTTGTAATGTTCACCCTTGGTACCGGTGTTGGTAGTGGTATTGTTGTAAATGGCGACCTGGTATACGGAAATGATGGTTTTGCTGGCGAATGTGGTCACACCACATTAATTCCTGGCGGACGTTTGTGCGGATGTACAGCGCTGGGCCACTTAGAGGCTTATTGCTCGGCTCCAGGAATGAAACGTACTGCTTTTGAATTGATGGTTCAGTACAACGCAACCGACAGTATTCTGGCCGACAAATCGTTTAACGAGCTGGACTCGAAAATGATTTACGACGCTGCTGAAAAAGGCGACAAAATTGCTTTGGAGGTATTTGAAAAAACAGGTGCATGGTTAGGACAAGGTTTGGCTGACACGGTTCACCACCTGAGCCCTGAAGCAGTATTCCTGTTTGGCGGACCAACTGCTGCCGGTGATTACATTTTTAAACCAACCAAAAAGCACATGGAAAAACACTTGCTTCCTATCTTTAAAGATAAAATCAAGATTCTTCCATCGGAATTGAAGCCTGGTGATGCAGCTATTGTTGGAGCCAGCGCACTGGCCTGGAAAGAGCTTGAAAAATAAAAAGTATATCCTTATAAAAATCGAAAGCGGACCATTATGGTTCGCTTTTTTTTGCTTTAAATCTTCATTCGGAATTGTATCTTTAAGCAATGATAAGATTCGTCCACATCCTTCTCTTTCTTTTCATTTCCGTCAATGTTATGGCCCAGGAAAATGAACTGTTCATCTCAGACAAAATAGCACTGGAAGAAAGCCGGAATTTTGTGCTGAAATCGAATTTTATCGAGAGCCAAAATTACAGCCTTACCGACTTTATCTATCAGCGGATGGAATGGCAGGTCGATCCGGCAGTTCGTTACATTTCCGGGAAAGTCACCACCTACTATAAGAGCCAAACGGGCTTACTGAACACGGTTGAATTTGATCTTTCAGATTCCTTAACTGTCGATTCGGTTCTAATCAGAAATAATACCGCCACGTTCACCCATCAGAATAACAAACTTGAAGTTGATTTGCCTGAATCTCTTTTGCCCGATCAGCTTGATTCTGTTTCGGTCTTCTATCAAGGAGTTCCCCCAACATCAGGCTTCGGTTCTTTTGAAACCAGTTTTCACGGCAGTGAATTTACACCGGTTTTATGGACTCTCTCGGAACCTTACGGTGCTTTGGAATGGTGGCCTTGCAAGCAGTCGCTGGCCGATAAAATCGACTCGATTGATGTGATTGTTACTACACCCAAAAAGTATAAAACAGCAAGTAACGGCATATTGGTTTCCGAGCAATTGAGCGACACCACCAGAACCATGCACTGGGAACATCGTTTTCCGATTGCAACATATTTGGTTGCGATTGCCGTAACTGATTATGAACGCTATTCAGATTACCTGGAAACGGGAAATGGCGACTCCATTGAAATACTGAATTACGTTTACCCTGAGGATCTTGAAGATGCCAAAAGCAAAACTCCGGTAACTGCCGAAATTATGCAATTGTTCCAAAACCTTGTTGGAGATTATCCTTTTGCGGCCGAAAAATATGGCCACGCGCAGTTTGGCTGGGGCGGCGGAATGGAGCATCAAACCATGAGTTTTATGGGGAATTTTGGCTTCGGATTGATTGCCCATGAACTGGCCCATCAGTGGTTTGGCGATTACATAACGCCGGGCTCGTGGCAGGATATATGGCTAAACGAAGGATTTGCTACCTACTTAACCGGACTTTCGTACGAAAATATTGAAACCGATTGGTGGCCGGTGTGGAAACAAGTGTATTCCGACCAGGTAAAACAGCAGCCCGATGGTTCAGTTTATGTTGCCGATACCACATCAGTGGCACGCATTTTTAGCAGCCGCTTATCCTACGCAAAAGGAGGCTACTTACTGCACATGCTGCGTTGGGTAATTGGTGATGATGCCTTTTTTCAGGGGCTGAAAAACTATTTTTCCGATCCCACAGTTGCCAATGCTTTTGCCCGCTCCGAAGATGCGATAACCCATTTTGAGCAGGTAGCCGATACCAGCCTTGCTGAGTTCTTTAACGACTGGTTATATGGCGAAGGTTATCCGGTTTATTCGGCCAGTTTTAAACCGGGTGATGAAGGAAAAACCTTGATAACGCTGAGTCAAACTACAACGCACGAATCTGTTGATTTTTTCGAAATGCCGGTACCGGTGCGTTTATACACTGCCGGTCGCACCGATTCGCTCGATGTTAGACTGAATCACACCAGCAACCAACAACAATTTATCGTCGACACCGAATTACATGTTGCTGAAATGGTAATTGATCCTGATCTTTGGTTAATTTCTGAAACACAGGAGATTGTTGGTATTCCGGCAGAAACCCATACCCAAACCATAGAAATCTTCCCCAATCCGGCTACCACTGAAATTAGCTTACGAATTTCTTCGTCGATGGAAATCACTGGCATCCGTATTTTTGATATGAATGGTGCGGAAGTAAAATATTTCACCATAAATCCGAATAAAATAAATATCACCGGCCTCGTTCCCGGAATATATTTGCTAAAAGCCGAACTGGCTGACGGAACTTTTCAAGGCCGTTTTATCAAACACTGAAGCTACCAGTTGAATCTGATGGTTTGTACCAGATCAGGATGCAAACTTAAGGGCACCGGACTAATGCCGGCAACACTTTCAACCAGTTGCTTTTCTTCGTCGGTATAGTTTTTAGCCGGAAAAGTAAATTCCACAACCACCTCGGCTACACGTCGCGGATCGGAAGCCATTATTTTCGTTACATCAACCTGAGTTCCCTCAATATCAATTCCGTTATCGCGGGCTTTTATTCCCATAATGGTCATTATACAACTTCCCAAAGCCGTTGCCAGCAGGTCGGTTGGCGAGAAATATTCTCCTTTTCCGCGATTGTCGGTCGGCGCATCAGTTATCACTTTGTTACCCGATTGCAGGTGCTCATTTTCGGTGCGTAACTCGCCCAGGTAAATGGTTTTTATCGTTGTCATACCCAATCAATTTGTTTGGTTTAAAGATAAAGCATTTTCAATAATCCTGATTTTGCTGTTTCAGTTTCGTTCGATTTTCATACATTCGTGTTACGAATATTAAAATTAGTATTACCATGGCCGTTTCCAGGTTTGGCGTTTCGTTGGATGAAGAACTCCTTGAAGCTCTCGACAAGTATGTTGAGGACAATGCTTTTGCCAACCGTTCGCGTGCTATCCGTCACCTTATCGAAAAGAATTTAGTGGAGGAAAAGTGGAAATGTGATAACATTGTGGCCGGAGCAGTTATCATTGTTTTCAACCACGAGAAAAAGGATATACTAAAGAAATCGGCCGAGATTCAATACGAACACAAGGAGTTTATTCTTTCGTCGCAGGGCTTTTATTTAAACGAGTTGAATTACATGGAAATTATTGCTGTTAAAGGTCCCTCGCGAAAACTAACAGAAATTTCAGAGCAACTCATCAGCCTGAAAGGGATACAACACGGGAAACTGGTAATGAGTAAAGCCGAATAATTTTTTTTGGCCAAATGGTAACACGATTAAATTAATACGTAACACAATAAACTTAAATAATGCGAATATTTATCTTCAGTTTTTTCATCCTACTAATCGCTCAAGGAATTGCCAGTGCACAAATGCACTTTGAAACCAACGACACCATAACAATTAACGAAGTGGTGGTTACCGGAACGCAGGTTCAGGTAAACCGCAACAATGTTCCAATGGCGGTTTCAGTTGTTAACCGTACTCAAATTGAGGAAAGTGATGAGTCGGCACTACTGCCAATTTTAAATGGCCGGGTGCCGGGTTTGTTTGTTACCGAGCGTGGTGTTACCGGTTTTGGTGTGGCAGCCGGATCGGCAGGACAGATTTCAATTCGCGGAATTGGCGGCAGTCCAACCACCGGCGTTCTAATGCTGATCGACGGGCACCCGCAGTTTATGGGAATTATGGGGCATCCTCTTCCCGATTCATACGTAGCCTCGGATGTTGAACGCGTGGAGGTAATTCGCGGACCTGCGTCGATTCTGTACGGATCGAATGCAATGGGTGGTGTAATTAACATTATCACAAAAAAACAGGATACCGAAGGTGTTAACGGCAATGCCCGCATCTCGTACGGATCGTACAACACCCAGAAATACATGGGATCAGTGGGTTTCAAAAAGGATAAGTTTAGCGTATTTATTTCAGGAAATCATGACCAGACCGATGGCCACCGCCCCAATTCTGATTTTAAAATAACCAACGGATACCTGAAACTGGGTTACCAGATCAGCGAGCATTTTGATGCTGCAGCGGATTTTAGTGTGGCTGCTTTTGATGCATCTGATCCCGGTCCTGACACCCTGAATGCTTCGGCTGGAGAAACAATAGATATTTTGCGTGGTTACGGATCGTTTTCGTTGCGAAATAAGTTTGAAAAAGCATCGGGAGCACTGAAGCTTTTCTACAATTTTGGAGAACACGAAATCACTGATGGTTTTCATTCCAACGACCATAACTACGGATTAAACCTGTACGAAACCTTTCAGCTTTTTGAGGGAAACAAGCTTACCGCCGGAATCGACTTGATGAATTATGGCGGGGATGCTGAAAATACTTTTGCCATGGGTGGAAAGGGTCTGACCTTTGCTGACACTACCATTACCGAACTTGGCGCCTACCTGTTTTCACAACAAAACATTGGCGAAAAACTGATCATCAACGCTGGTCTTCGTTACCATAACCACAGCGAATATGGTTCGGTATGGATTCCATCGCTTGGGTTTGCCAATTCATTTTCGCCCTCTACCACATGGAAAGGAACCATTTCAAAAGGCTTTAGAAGCCCTACAATGCGCGAACTGTTTATGTGGGGGCCCAATCCCAATCTCGACCCGGAATCGATCTGGAATTACGAAACAGGCGTCATGCAAACCTTTTTCAATGGTACGATGCGAACTGAACTTACCGCCTTTTTGGTTAAAGGCGATAACCTGATTGTTAATACAGGTCAGCCAAACGGATATCAGAATACAGGAGAGGTTTCAAACAAAGGAATCGAGTTCTCGCTGGATGCATCACCAACAAAAGCACTGACATTGAATGCAACATACAGTTACACCAACATGAAAAATCCGGTATATGCTACGCCGGAACATCACCTGTTCCTAAATGCATCATACCGCATGAAAAAGCTGCTGCTGGTAGCCAATATACAACATGTGTCGGGTTTGGATAACGACCCAACGCCGGTTACCAACCAGGAAAGCTACACATTGGTGAATGCAAAGGCAAGCTACAACCTTATAAAAAACGTAAAACTATATGTTAGCGGAGAAAATCTGTTGAGTACGGATTATGCGGTAAACCGCTATTATACCATGCCAGAAGTTACCGTATTCGGCGGATTGAGTTTGATGTTCTGAAAAGAGAATTAGAGAAATACTAGAGAAGTAAGTTTATTCCTGAATACTTCGACGGCCGCCCAAATCATCGCGGAAAGAGGTTCTTACGCACCGGAATCCGACATATGATTTTGCGGTGTCCTGGTACTCAAAAGTTCGCGTACCCGACTGTATGAAATAGGCAATGTCTTTCCACGATCCCCCTCGTACAACCTTCCGTTTCATTACGGCCGGATCGTCGGGACGGGCATTGTACTGAATTTCCGGATTATAATCATCAATGGCTTCGTATCCTCCTTCAAAAAAAGCTGTTGATGTCCACTCGGCAACATTACCCGCCATATCGTAAACGCCGTAAGGATTAGGATCGAATAAACCCACTTTCATCGCTGTTGTGGTAGTCGGACTATCGGCAACATAATTTCCGCGCAATGGCTTAAAATTGGCCACAAAACACCCGTCAACACTTCGGGTGTAATAACTTCCCCACGGATACATTGTGTTGTGCATACCGCCGCGTGCTGCAATCTCCCACTCGCTTTCTGTCGGCAGGCGGTATTCGTGTGCCGGCGCTTCATCAGAACGGGTAAAAGCAAAATCCTGTAATTTATTACGCCAGTTACAAAATGCCCGTGCCTGATCCCATGTTACTCCAACAACCGGATAGTCATCAAATCCAACGTGCGAAAAATATTTGATTGTGAATGGCTCATTGTAAGTGTAGGCAAAATCTCTGATCCAACACAGCGTATCGGGGTAAACAGGAACCGATTCGTGCATTAAAAATGAACTGCGGTTTGCAATCGGTACTACCTCTCCATCTGAGTTTACAACAGAACCTTCATAACGTTGCGTTTCATAATTATAGGCGTTACTGCGTTTTGCGGCTTGTTTATAGTCTACCCAGTAATATTCGTAAACGAGCTTACGGGTATCAATTTCCTTTTTATAACCAAAACGTTCGTATTCCGGCAAATACAGTTCTTCCATGGCCATTTGATACTCCGGGTCGTCCCATTCAATTCGTTCTTCCCAGTTTATTTCCGGTTCTTCCAGCGGGGCACCGTATTTATCTTCTGTAATCAGGAAATCGGTATAGGTTTGCCCGAGTAATTCGCGGGCTTTTTTATCGCGTACCCAATATACAAACTGCCGATACTCGTTATTGGTAATTTCAGTATCGTCAATCCAAAAAGCTTCTGTTGATACCGTTCGATTTGGTGTTATGGCGTAAAGTTGATCATCGTTTGGCCCGAGGTTGTAGGCTCCTCTTGGCACATAAACCATTCCGTGAGGCGTTGGCTCAAACCATTTTTCACTTGTTCCCTTACCCAATTTAAGGTATTTGTTGCTTTCGTTCCTGCACGAAGCAAGCAAAAGCGTCAGTAAGAACAAGTATGTTATGGTTTTTCTCATCAATAATTATTGGATGCTACATTTCTAAACGCCTTATTGATTTTAAAATTGTTTCAAAAAAAAGCCTTATGACAACATAAGGCTTTTTTTATGCTGGTTAGCGCATTAATATTCCCAAAGATCTTGTTCGTAGTTAAAAATCTCGTCTTCAATTCGTTTTGATTCCAACATCGCTTCTTTTCCAACCAGGTATGAACTGATTTCGCGGTTGTTGTACATATTCGATTCCTGAACCACGTAACTGTTAAACATACGTTTTATGAACAGGTCGTCGAAAGATTGTTGACGAGCTTCGTTGTACGGATTTTGAACCACGTTGGTTGCCAGCAACGGACGTGCTTCAGGATAATAAATCCAAAATACTTTTTGACGCTGTGGTTGTCCTGATGTATCGCCTTCGCGCATGTATTCGCGAATTGGGCAGATACCAAGAATACGCACGTTTAAAGTAGATGTTTGTTTATCGAAATACCACTGTTCTTTAATCATGTATTGTTTGATCTCGGTTGGGCGAATTTCACCCTGAACCTGAACTTGAGTCCGTTCACCGGTATCAAAGTCAATTTTCTCCTCGGTGGTAGCTTCCGCACCAAACCTCGCTTTTACCTGTGCAAAACTCATCGGAATTTTAAAGTCATCATCAGCCTGCGCGTCATACGGAGTAATCTGACCACTTTCAATTCCTTTAAGCAGCAAAGAGATCAGGTTTGTACGATCGGCAATGGGTATTGTCGGATAATAAAGCGGAATATTCATTTTCTCGCGCAAATCGATAACACGCCACAAGGTCTTCTGCCAGAAAACATCTGCCTCGCGAACCGGAACCAACGGCATTGGTTTTTTCTCGTAAATATCGTTTTGTTTATAGGCTCCGTTTACAATTTGGGCATCGGCACTTTTATGCATAATGCCTAACGCAAAAACAACTAATCCTATACAAACAACTATCTTCTTCATAACTACCTATTTTACTTTGAAGGATATTGGGTCGAGATCACGGGTTGTACCATCATCTCCTAAGGCCTTAATATCTCCTATATAAACTATACTATTGATGTTCACATTCCTCAGCGCATTTTTTTGTTCCGCGGTAAAACGATTTGAATTTGACGGATAGCGGTTGGTGTATCCTCCGCTTGTTGTTTCCATTGTAAACTGAGTTACTTTGTACCCAAATTCGAAATCGAAATCTTCAAGTACCGCTAAAACGCCATCCTGAATCTGTAACGTTTCTTTACGGATATCTCCTCCCGACTGACCATTAATTTGTGCTACCGGATCGGGAACACGTTTCACGCGCCATTCGGTTGTACCTATCAAACGTCGGCTTCCGTTAATTGTTGCGTAAACACTAACTTTAGTATTACGCCCCATTTCATCAAGATCAGTTGGTACTACTATATATGCATCACCTCGTTTGGTAACCTTTCCGTTGGTCATTTGAACTTCAAGATCTTCATTCGGGATGGCTCCTCCACCCACATCAAACGGGTTATCCAAACCTTTGTAGAACACGTTCATTTTGGTAGCCGACATGGTTACTGTTGGCTCCGACACCTGGTATTCCTGCTCAAAAGGATAGCTTTTAATAATTCCTCCCGGCGTTTTATATTTAATTAAACCGCTCCAGGTAAACTTACCTGCCTGGCTGGTATTACCAATGTAGGTTGCCTTGCCGTCTTTAACTTCAACCTCATTGCCATTGATCATGATAACAGGTTGTTGTGTGGTATCTTCAGCAGCAAGGAAAACTTCGGCTTTATATTCGTCGCCCATCAGTACTACATTCGAATTGGCAATAACGCGGGCTCCCAAACGGTTAAATTTAAATGAGCCTTCATCAATTTCAGCATATAAATATTTTGCTACCGATGCTTCAGAGTTTTTAACATCAATCTGAATTTTAGACAGCAAGGTCATTACCGCAATTAAAGGCTTATCTTCAAAGTGCTCCGATTCCCATGTTTTGTAGTTGCCTTCTCCTTTCGAACCTTTCTCGGGGTCTGAAGTTTTAAGCTCATTCATAATCAACTCGCGAAGTTCGCTGTCATCCTCGTTCACCAATGAGGAAAGAAACTCACGATATTCGATAATGGCATTTTTAAGATCGTTTGCTCTTTTTTGGGTGATCAGTAATTCCGACGGGCCGTTCATGTCATCTTTCTTGGCAACTTCAACAACCGTCCCGTCAACTTTTGTATGGTAATACCCCTCTTCATACATCGGGTTATCTTCATCTACCGGCTTTTCTCCGGAGTAAGCAACAACTTCGTCTTTTAATGCCCCAACGTAGTTTATCATTTCTTCCGATCTATTCCTCAATTGATCTGATTTATCTTTCCATTCCTGAACTTTGGTTGGATTTTCAATATAAGCCTGCTCAAATGCAGAATAAATCTGCTTATTCTGCATGTCCACTGCCTCGAGCGTTTGCAGTAAACTACTGTCTACCACACGAAACGCTTCAAGTACCTCAGCCGCAACGTTAAGAGCTAACATTGCGGTAAGTACAATGTACATCAGATTTATCATTTTTTGCCTCGGTGTTTCCGGACAATACTTTGCACCCATACGCTAGGACTTTATTTTTTATAGCTCATTGCACCCAACATGTTGCCGTAAATGGTATTTAAGGCTTCAAGGTTTTTGTTGAGTGATTCAGCATTTTCTTTATACTTTTTCAATTCATCAACAGAAGAGGTCAGGATGCTGTTCATTTCAGCAAGATCCTGGTTAAATTTCTGATTGGCTTTGAATTGATCCTGAGTATCTTTCAGTTGGTTTTCGAAATTGCTGTTCAGGCTATCTAAATTTTTATTAAGTCTTTCCAGGTTCCCTGAATATTGTTTTGAACTGCTTCCAATATTCTCCAATTCACCCGATATGATATCTGATGATTTTTGATAAACGGCAGAAAGATTTTTTCCGGTTTCAGAAAGTTGAGTAGCAGCAACAGAATAGGAATCGATTAAGGTATTCACTGAACTGTTGATCGATTCGTTTGCCTTGTTGTTAATTTGGGCAAATGAGTTCATTGATTCTGAAGCCGATCCCAGGTTTTTAACATACATATCGGTGGCAAGTGTAGCCGAAGATATGTCGCTGATTCCCTTGGCAGTATTACTTAATTCTGCTAATCCTTTTCCAACACGGTCCATAAGTTCCGGAGTAAGTTCCGAACTTCCAAAAAGTGTTTCTAAACCATTACTTTTGTTGGTGGTTCTCAACTCTTTTACTTCCTCAAGCTCGTAGTCTTCGTTTAATTCCGGATATACCTTATCCCATTCAGGAATACTGATTGGAGGCTCAAATGCTGAGAGGAAAAATATAAATGCCTCTGTAAGCAAACCTACGGTTAATAACTCGCTGGAGCCTTTCCAGTGTTCAAGTTTGAACAAGGCACCAACCATAACGACTGCTGCCCCCCATCCATAAACATACCCCATGAATGTTTTCCAGCGCTTAGTTTTAAATAGTTCTCCCAGATTCATATCGTTTGGTATAAAGTTTTGTTTTAAATACTAAAATTCTTCGCCAAAAGTAGAGCGAACGCATCGGAAACCTACGTATGATTTCGTCGTATCCTGATATTCGTAGTTACGTGTAGAAACCTGCACAAACTGCGAGATATCTTTCCACGAACCACCTCTTATCACTTTACGTTTCATCACAGCCGGATCATCCTTGCGGGCATTGTATGTAAAGGTTGGGTTTAAATCACTAAAGTAATTGTAACCGGCTTCGTCGTATGCAGTGCTTGTCCACTCTGCAACGTTACCGGCCATATCGTATAATCCGTATTCATTCGGATCGTAACTTCCTACTTTTATGGTTGCAATCGAGCCATCTTCAACATAATTTCCGCGAAGTGGCTTAAAGTTGGCCAGAAATACCCCTTTTTCGTCGCGGGTATAATAACCTCCCCATGGGTACATCGAGAAGTCTTTACCACCACGGGCGGCATATTCCCACTCAACTTCGGTTGGCAAACGGTAAGCCATTAATGTTGGCTCTCCTTTTTCCGACAAGTAATCCGTCTGAATTTTAGTACGCCAGTTGCAGAATGCATTTACCTGTTTCCAGGTAACACCTACAACCGGATAGTCGTCGAATCCGGGATGCCAGAAATAGCGCGTTGCCAACGGCTCGTTGTACGAATAGGTAAAGTCTCTGATCCAGCAAAGTGTATCAGGATAAACATGTACCTGATCCTGCATCATAAACGAAGAACGGTTCTCGATTGGAACCAGATCGCCATCCTCGTTGTAAACATTACCTTCGTAACGTTGTGTTTCGTAGTTAAAGCTGTTACTTCTTTTGGCTGCCTGATTGAGGTCAACCCACCAATATTCGTATACCAGTTTACGGGTATCTATTTCTTTTTTGCCAAAGAAACGTTCGTTTTCAGGCAAATAAAGGTCTTCCATTGCCATTTGCATATCAGGGTCTTCCCAATCAATCTTTTCATCCCAGTTTATCTGTGGAGGATCGATAATATTTCCCTTCCTGTCTTCAGTAATCATAAATTCAGGATACTGATCGCCTAACATTTGACGAGCCATCGATTCTTTTACCCATTCAACAAACTGTCGATATTCGTTATTGGTAATTTCGGTGTCGTCCATCCAAAATGGTTCTTGCGATACCGTTTTTGTTGGTACACCTGCCCTACTTGCGTCCTCATCGCTAGGCCCGATATTGAAACTTCCTCTGCGAACGTACACCATTCCCAGGGGCTGGGTTTCTTTAAATCGCTGCCTTCTTTCTACTCCTGTCAGCTCTCCGTTTCCTCTCCCGCCACCACCAAAGCAGCCGGCAAAACTAAGTGCAATCAAGAATAAGGTTGCAATAGAAAGTAGTCTTTTCATAATGTGTCTTTTATACTTTACGAGCTCTGATTAGTCGTTAAAAATAAGTAGAAACAATGAAATAATAAAATATTAAATTCCGTTCCTTTTCTTATTTTCACTAAACATATTTTACAAAAATCTAATACTCTTGTATTTTTGGTTACGATTTCTCTCTAAATCAATCGAATAACTTACAAATACTTCATGCGAACCAAAACCAGTACGGCGCATTGCAGATGTTACAAAATCGAATGAATACCCGATTCGCATGCCATTAAACAGTTCCATACCAAGAAGCAGAGCCACTGCTTCCTGATGACGATAAGATAGACCGCCCCAAAATTTGTCGTTATAAACTATATTCGTGTTAATATCAAATTGTACAGATGCTAAATCTGTTTTTACTAAAAACGACGGCCACAATTCAAACAACGGATCAGCAAGTTTAATATTGTACCCGCCCATTAAATAATAATGTCTCGTTAAAAAATCAACAGCAACGTCATCGTATTTTATAGCGCCCTGATTAAGATGCATTGCCGAAAAACCTGCATAATAATTGTTTGTATAAAGAAAAGCTCCAAATCCAACATCAAAAGCAATTTGACTCGCTTCGCCTTTTGGAATGGAAGGATCTGAGTCGGGCGGTGTATACATACCACCTTGCGGAATTACCCATTCACCATTTACACTGTAATTAAACAGTCCGGGCGACAAGCCCAACCCCAGGGTTCCGATAGAAGTAGTCACTCTATGTGCCAAACTCAATGTAACCCACGTGTTATCATAAAATCCCAACTTGTCGCTTAAAACGCTAATTCCAATCCCTTCTGTCCTGTCAAACGCATTTACCGCAGCATCAGCACTAAAAACAAGCACTTTACCGCTCCCCGACCACTGATACCTGTTAATCAATAAACCGGTTATCGCATCGCCGGTTCCGGCAAATCCGGGATTTACACCTAACTTATAATACATATTATTGGTGTATTGTGGATCTATTTGACCGTACGTAACCAGTGTAACCGACATTATGATGAACAAAAAAGATACAGCCTTTCTCATACTTCTCTTTTCATAGGGCAATTTAGCCTTTTCTCTGCTGCGGCAAAGAAACAATTTTTAGTTGTTTGTAACAATCAACTGTTAACAAGGTATGCAAAGAACGTTTATTAGAAGCTATTATTTTACTATTTCGTCGGTTTTTTGAACATATTTCAACCAAAGCTCAGGTATTTCGTTACTACTGGCCACCTCGTAATCTTTTTCTGAACAGGCAAAATATCTGGTTTCGTTGTTTATTGCCTGCACCTGAACCCACCATTGTCCGGTAGTGTCGTTTTTATAAAATACAAGCGGCGCCAGAAGCTCGGGTATTTCCACACTATATACCGAAAATCCATCACCCTGCTCCGGTTTTCGTCTGTCTCTGATAAGGTAGCCCTGAACAAAATACCAAACCAGCTGTGCGGCCAGGTTTAACGACAATTCTCCCGGCTCCTCGCCGATATTTAAACCAAACAAGCCAAATACTTTTAAACGGTTACTTGCCCCGGCGTACTTCAATAACTGGCAAGCTTCGTCGGCATACAAACCGTTAGGGAGATTCAGACTGTTGGGTGCTTCCGACGACTTTAACGCCGCCATATCAAAAGTTAAAAAGTCGCTGTTTCGAAGAACCGGCTCGGCATCGGCAATATTATCACGCAGCTTCCCCAAGCGCAAATGCACTCCAATCCCTTTGGTCTTCTCGAAATAAACATCGGGAACGTAATGACTCTGATAAGCCAGCAAATTAAACTGAAACAGATCGGGAAGGGCTTTAAAAACCTGCGATAAGTAGTTTGTCGAGCTCAGCGACTCAACACCCTTTTTCACATCTAAAAAGGCATCGATAGCGCTAAACGAGAAAAAGGGATTCGACTGGAAAGCCTGACAAATACCGTAGCTGTAATCCTGGCTTCCGCCAAATACAATGGTAACAATATCCAATTCGCTCAGGTAATCAACCACATCGCGCAGTGCCAGGTAATTTCCTTTGTGGCTGGTTGATGCTTTCAGGTTACCCAGATCGATAATGTTAAGTTTCCCAACTCCGGCCAAACCGTAAAATGCTTTACGTAACTTGTCTGGCGTTGCCGTTCTTTTAAAATCATCGTGCTTGCTGTTAAACGGAACGCCAACAATAGCCAGCTCAATATTTTTCAAACGGCCTTCCTGCAATTTTACGGTATTCTTTTCAATGGTGGCACCCATCGAATATTTCCAGGCGAAAGGTACATCATCGACATACTGCGAAAAATCAACCGCATCGAAGTAGGGAAACAAATTCATTTTTTTTGCTTTTAAAAATAAAGGCAAATGATCAAATCATCTGCCTTTATTCTTTATTTTTTTCTACCGCGACGGCTTTTAGGTTCCGGAGACGTCTCGATGATCTTCATACAATCTTCGAAAGTCAACTCCTCAGCCTTAGTCGTTTTTGGTATTTTATAATTTTTCTTTCCGTGCTTTATGTAAGGCCCCCACCTGCCGTTAAGCACCTGCAGCTCTGCGTCTTCTTCAAATATTTTAACAACAGCATTACGGTCTTTTTCACGCTTGGCTTCAATCAGTTCAATCGCTCTGTCGAGTTGCACCGAATACGGATCATCTTCTTTTCCGAGCGAAACAAATTTATTGTCGTGACGCACATACGGACCAAAACGACCGATGGCTACAGTTACCTTTTTGCCTTCGTATTCGCCTAATTCGCGAGGCAATTTAAACAAATCGAGTGCTTCTTCCAGGGTAATTGTTTCGATATGCTGACCGGTACGCAAGCTTGAAAACTGTGGTTTTTCAGCTCCTTCGTCCTGCGACACTTCTCCCAATTGAGCCAGGGGTCCAAAACGGCCAATCTTAACCGATACCTCTTTACCGGTCTTCGGGTCGATACCCAAAATACGTTCTCCTTTCGAGCGCTCCGCATTTTCAAGGGCGTGTTCCACTTTGCCATGAAACGGCTGATAAAACTTATCAATCATTTCATTCCAAACCATCTTCCCGTCAGCAATATCATCAAATTCCTTCTCAACATTTGCCGTAAAGTTGTAGTCCATGATCTCATCGAAATTGTCCATCAGGAAATCATTAACAACAATACCTATATCGGTTGGAAACAGTTTATTTTTTTCAGCTCCGGTGATCTCGGTCTTTTCTTCCTCTTTTATTTTTCCGTCTTTCAGTGTAAGAACAGTAAAATTCCGTTCCACACCCGGACGCTCTTCTTTTACAACATAGTTTCGGTTTTGAACCGTTGTAATGGTTGGCGCATAAGTTGACGGACGACCAATTCCCAGCTCCTCTAAACGTTTAACCAGCGACGCTTCCGTATATCGTGGCGGACGTTGTGAAAAACGTTGTGTTGAAACCACCGAAGTCATCTCAAGCGACTCGTTAACATGCACCGGTGGAATTAAAGTCTGCCCATTTGCATTTGTATTTTCATCGTCGGTCGACTCAATATATACTTTCAGGAAACCATCAAAAACAATTACTTCGCCGGTTGCCTGGAATTTCTCCGTTGCATTCGACACATCGATGGTTACATTGGTGCGCTCCAAAATGGCATCGGCCATTTGCGAAGCGATGGTACGTTTCCAGATTAATTCGTACAAACGTTGCTCCTGCGACGATCCGGGAACCGTTTGGTTTTCCATGTAGGTAGGACGAATGGCCTCGTGAGCTTCCTGCGCACCTTTCGATTTCGTCTTGAATTTCCTGATCTTCACATAATTTTCGCCATGAAGTTCAGTGATCTTTTGTTTCGAAGTATTTAATGCCAGCCCCGACAGGTTCACTGAGTCGGTACGCATGTAAGTAATCTTACCACTTTCATACAAACGCTGTGCAACTGCCATGGTTTGCGACACCGAGAATCCCAGTTTCCTACTTGCTTCCTGTTGTAATGTTGAGGTAGTAAATGGTTGTGCCGGCGTTCGTTTACCCGGTTTTTTCACCACGTCGCTTACTTTAAACTCTGCTGTTTTACACTTTTCGAGGAAAGCGTTGGCCTCTTCGCGGGTTGTAAAACGTTTCGAAAGTTCTGCTTTTAATTCAGTAGTGTTTCCATCTTCATCGGGCACCAGGAAGTATCCGTTTACCCGAAACCAGGTTTCCGTATTAAAATCGCGGATTTCGCGTTCGCGCTCAACAATTAAGCGAACTGCTACCGACTGCACACGACCGGCACTTAACGATGGTTTTACTTTTTTCCACAAAACCGGCGATACCTCAAAACCCACAATACGGTCTAACACACGACGGGCTTGCTGTGCATTTACCAAATGCTCGTCGATATCGCGCGGATTTTTAACGGCACGTGTAATGGCATCCTTGGTTATCTCGTGAAAAACAATTCGTTTTATTTTATCATCTTTCAGCTTCAGCACCTCTTTCAGGTGCCAGGCAATAGCTTCTCCCTCGCGGTCTTCATCGGAAGCGAGCCAAACCGTTTCGGCCTCCTTAGCTAACTTTTTCAGTTCTGTTACTATTTTCTTCTTATCTGAAGAAACCTTGTATCTGGGCTGATAATTGTTCTCAATATCAATCCCGAAGTCTTTCTTTTCCAAGTCTCTAACGTGCCCCATACTTGAGGTTACCACGTAGTCTTTTCCAAGAAATCCTTCTATTGTTTTCGCCTTTGCAGGGGACTCGACTATAACCAGGTTTTTGTGCATATACTTTCTAATCCGTTCTAAAAATTCTGCAAATTAAAGAAAATGATGAGCTAAGTTCAAAATTTAATGAGCTATTTTTTCATTTTCTATTTAATTGAAAATGACGATTTTATTTTTTAAAAAATAAAATATTCTCCAATTTCAAGGCGTTATTTACGTGGTTCCCATAACAGAATCGTATATATTTGTTGCCACATTAAAACGAGCGAAATTCATGAGCGAAACAAAAAAAAGCTTTAAAAAATACATCCTGATTTTCTGGTCGATCGTAGGCCTGGGTATCGTTTCCGTCTTTCTCCTTTTCTTTCTGATAGCCAAGGGCAATCTGGGTTTTATGCCAAGTTTTGAAGACCTCGAAAATCCGCAAAATATTCTGGCATCGGAAATCTATTTTGAAGACGGACCGACCATTGATAAATATTTTAACCAGGAGAACCGTACTTACGTAAATTTCGAAAATTTACCACCACATTTGATAAATGCTTTGGTTGCCACAGAAGATGTTCGTTTTTACGATCATTCGGGAATTGATTTTCGCGGCCTGATTCGCGTATTTAAAGGAATTGTTACCGGCGATACCAGCTCGGGAGGTGGAAGTACCTTAAGCCAGCAGCTGGCCAAAATGCTTTTCCCACGCGATGGACTTTCCAGCAGCATGGAACTGGTAATGCGAAAATTTAAAGAATGGGTTATTGCCGTAAAACTGGAGCGCAGCTACACCAAGGAAGAGATTATTTTGATGTACCTGAACAAGTACGATTACCTGAACAACGCGGTTGGAATTCGTTCGGCAGCCGATGTTTATTTTAATACGCAACCCGATTCGCTGAAACTTCACCAGGCAGCCATGTTGGTAGGTATGGCCAAAAACTCTTCGCTATTTAATCCGGTTCGCCGCCCCGAAATGGTGTTACAACGCCGGAATGTGGTACTGAACCAGATGGAGAAATACGGCTACATTACGCCTGAAGTTGCCGACTCGGCCAAAAAAATGCCACTCGATTTGGAATATAAAAAGGTGGATTACAAACTTGGCCCGGCACCCTATTTCCGCGAATACCTGCGCTTAACGCTTACTGCCAAAAAACCGGAGCGCGAGAACTATGCTTCGTGGCAGGACCAAAAATTTATTGAGGATTTGGATGAGTGGGAAAACAATCCGCTGTTTGGCTGGTGCAACAAAAACACCAAACCAGATGGAGAACCTTACGATATTTATGCCGATGGTTTAAAAATATACACCACACTAGACTCGCGCATGCAAAAATATGCGGTTCAGGCGGTTGAACAACATTTACGGTACGACCTGCAGCCTTTATTTGATGGCAGCCTGTCGGATTTGCGAAATCCACCTTTTGCCAATAACATGAGTGCGGAGGATGTTGACAACCTGCTGAACAACGAAATCAGAAAAAGCGAACGTTACCGTGTAATGAACCGGGCCGGAAAAAGCCTCAATGAAATAAAGAAGGAGTTTAACAAACCCGTTGATATGACGGTTTTTAAATGGGGTGGCGCAGTGGATACCTTGATGACTCCGATGGATTCGATCAAATATTACCTGAAGTTTTTCCGCTCATCGTTTATGGCCATGGACACCGAATCGGGGAAAGTAAAAGCCTACGTTGGCGGCCCTAATTACCAGCATTTTATGTACGACATGGTAAAAGGCGGAAAACGCCAGGTTGGATCAACCGTAAAACCGTTTTTATACACGCTGGCCATGCAAAATGGCTTAACGCCCTGTACTAAGGTTCCCAATGTCCCCCAACAATTTATACTTTGGGACGGAAGCATTTACGAACCAAAAGATTCGGATGTTGACCCGGAGACTGACGGAAAAATGGTAACGTTAAAGTGGGGACTGGCAAATTCGAAAAACCGTATTTCTGCCTGGGTTTTAAAGCAGTTTACTCCTGAGGCCGTGGTTGAGGTAATGAAACGACTTGGGATTTACAGCCCCATCGATCCGCAACCCTCAATGATTTACGGAACCTCTGATATCACCTTGTACGAAATGGTAGCGGCATTTAATACCTATGCCAATCTCGGGGTTTACATTAAACCATATTTTGTAACCCGCATCGAAGATCGCCATGGAAATGTAATTGCCCGCTTTGTTCCCGAACGCCAGGAGGCCATTGATGAGCAAACGGCTTATCTGATGCTAAACCTGCTGCAGGGAGTAATTGACCAGGGAACCGGAATCCGCTTACGTTTTTCGAACCTGTTTCGCGAAAGGGTAACCACCGATTATGGAAGTTTCACCATGCCAATTGCCGGAAAAACCGGAACCACACAAAACCACTCTGATGGCTGGTTTATCGGCACAACACCAAAACTTACTGCCGGCGTTTGGACCGGCGCAGATCTACGAAGCATTCACTTTAAAACCATTGCATCAGGTCAGGGAGCCAATATGGCACTGCCAATCTGGGGTTATTTTTACAAGAAGGTTTTGGCCGATGAATCAATCGGTTACAAAGAAGACGAAATGGAATTTAAAAAACCTGCAGGCTTTAACATCAATCTCGATTGCGATGAACTGGAGAACAGGAGTTCGAATCCGGAAGAATTCGACGACTTTTTCTAGAAAGATATCAAGTCATACTCTCACTCAAAGTGAGGGTATGACTATACACCAACTAACTTTTTACATTTCAGTTACCTTTTTCAATACTTAAAAGGTATTCACTTTTCGGAGCATAATTAAAAATCAATTGATCACCCTCGTCGCAATGCTCAAACAGCTCTTTATCAACATTGAAGTTTATACCGTCAACAACAAACTCAAACTTTTCAGTATAAGCCTTAGACATATTGCTGCCCAGTGCAGAGGCATGATAAATAGTTGACTTTGATTTGTTCATCAAGGTTTTTATTACCTGAACTTTTTCATTGAATTGCAAATCGCGATAATATTTATTACATATCAGAAAGTTAAGGAGCACTGAAGAACTCAACGTTCCGATTGTAATTAAACCTGCTATTTTAAGATTCAATCCATTGGGATTCGTATCAAAGGATAACTCGTAAATCGTTACTCCAATAACTGTTGCAAGAACAAATACCAGCAACGATAAAATCAATCCCATTTTACATTGATCTCTCAAATTCTTTCTATCTGTTTTTGTAAGGCCCCGGTGCATTTGTTTCTTTTTGGCTTTCATTGTTTGTATTGGTTAATGATATGTGTAAAGATATAAATTCCAAATCTTTATCATAACTATAATTTTCTGCTACTGAGCACAATTACCACTAATGGCCGTTCCAGAATGTTTCCATAAAAAATGGCGCCTCAGAACGAGATGCCATTTTCAATATTGTTTAGTGATAGCCTCACTCCACAAGTGAGACCATCACGTTATAAAAGCTTACAATAATCCACTGCGTTTTAGCAGTGCATCAACCTTTGGCTCCTGACCGCGGAAACGTTTGTAGAGCGTCATAGGATGCTCAGTTCCACCTTTTTCCAAAATATTTTCGCGGAACGAAGCAGCCACATCTTTATTAAAGAGGCCTTTTTCTTTGAATACGCTAAATGCATCGGCATCCAGCACTTCGGCCCATTTGTAACCGTAATATCCGGCTGCATAACCTCCAGCAAACAAGTGCCCGAATTGTGTACTCATACAAACACCGTCGATTGAAGGGAAGATCTGCACTTTCTTCCACGCGCTTTCTTCAAAATCCTTCACATCGCCTTCAAAAGGTTTTTCCAGCGTATGCCAGGCCATATCCAAATAACCAAAACTCAACTGGCGAACCGACAGGTAACCTGCAAGGTAATTTTGCGAATCAACAATTTTTTGTACCAGCTCGGCCGGAATTGGCTCACCGGTTTCGTAATGTTTTGCAAAACGATCGAGGAAGTCTTTTTCAACTGCCCAGTTTTCCATTATCTGCGATGGAAGCTCAACGAAGTCGCGGTAAACATTGGTTCCCGACAAGCTTGAATACGTTGATTTTGCCAACATTCCGTGCAGTGCGTGGCCAAATTCGTGCATAAATGTTTCCACCTCGCTAAACGTTAACAAAGCCGGCTTGCTTGAAGTTGGGCGGGTAAAGTTCATTACAATGGTTACGTGCGGACGCGAATCAACGCCATTCTCCATCCATTGCCCTTTAAAATCGTTCATCCAGGCACCACCACGTTTTCCGGGGCGCGGGTGAAAATCGGTATAAAATACGGAAAGGAAAGTACCATCGGCATCAAACACCTCGTAGGCTGTAACCTCATCGTTGTAAACCGGAATATCTTTATTCTCTTTAAACGTTACGCCAAAAAGTTCGGTGGCCAGGCCAAAAACGCCGTCGACAACGCTGCTTAACTCAAAGTACGGCTTCAGCATTTCGTCGTTCAGATCGAATTTTTCCACCTTCAGTTTTTCGCTGTAGTAGCTCCAGTCCCAGGGCATTAAATCGCCTTCAAAACCATTCTTGCGGGCATACGCTTCAATCTCAGCTTTTTCCTCTTTTGCCACTTTGTACGATGCCTCATACAAATCGTTAAGCAAACCATAAACGCCATCGGAATTCATTGCCATTCGGCGCTCTAAAACGTAATCGGCATAGTTTTTATACCCCAGTAGTTTTGCCATTTCCAGGCGTAACTCAACAATACGTTTTACATTTTCCTGGTTATCCAGCTCATCTCCTTTAAACGATTTCGAGCCGTACGCCATATACAACTCTTTGCGCAAATCGCGGTTATCGGCATATTGCAAAACAGGCAGGTAGCTTGGCATCGAAATATCGAAAGTCCAACCTTCCTGATCTTTTGCTTTTGCCTTTCCGGCAGCTGCTTCCAAAGCGCCTTCCGGTAATCCGGCCAGCTTGCTTTTGTCGGTAATGTTTAACTCGTACTTATTGGTTTCTTTTAGTACGTTCTCGCCAAAATCGAGGCTTAACTTCGATAACTCGGTGCTGTACGCGCGAAACTTTTCTTTATCGGTGTCCGACAAATTGGCTCCGCTGCGTACAAAACCAATGTAGTTATTCTCCAGAAGCGTTTGTTGCTCGGTGGTTAAATCCAACTCGTCTTTTTTGTTGTACACGGCTTTAACGCGTTCAAAAAGCACGGGATCTAACGAAATATCGTTCTGAAATGCAGTTAGCATTGGTGATACTTCTTGTGCAATGCTCTGCAATTCGTCGTTGGTTTCCGAACTCAGCAGGTTAAAAAATACACCCGATGTACGTGTTAACAAACGACCAACCTCGTCTAATGCAACGATGGTGTTTTCGAATGTTGGCGCCTCCGGATTATTTTTGATTTTCTCTACATCGGCCTTGCCTTGTTTTATTCCTTCCTCGAAAGCCGGCATAAAATGCTCGTTTTTAATCTTATCGAAAGGTGCCGCATTGTGCGGTGTATTAAAATCTTCGAGTAATGGATTTGTTTGTGCTGTTACCATTCCTAAATTCATTAAAAAGATTGATGCTAATAAATAGATGCTCTTCATTTTTCTCACAATTAAATATTATTCTGACTAGTCTTCAGAAAGTTTAAAGGATTACAAAAAAAGAGCGGAAATTGTTTAAAAAGAATGATTTATTTCATTTAGAGAGTGTACGACAAGCTTCCGTTTTTTATCAAAATCCTGCTTATACTTCACCCGTACCACTATCGGAAAACCTTATTTCTTTAATCTCAACCTTAGTAGAAATCGTATTGAAATAATAACCCAAACCTTATTTCTTTAACAATAGTTTTCTCATTCAATTAGGTTAATAAGGTTTTGTTCCTGCAACATTCGTTACTACAAAGGTTTTTCTCAGAATAAGGTTTATTTTACTTATTTCGTTTCTTTTTCGTTTTTTTCTTCTCAACCGACCAGCCAAACTTGCCAATACGTTTTCCCATGCCGAAATAGTGTCCATGACTGTAAACCAGAGGATTTGCCTTGGAGAAACTGAAAGCCTGCTCTTCATTCATATAAGTATCGTCGACCGAAACGCTTACCACTTCTGAAATAAACATGTGGTGCGAACCCAGCTCAACAATATCTTTTACGCGGCACTCGATGTTTACCGGCGACTCCTCGATAATGGGTGCTTTAACCATTTTGGCAGGCGCAGGAGTCAGGTTCATCTCCTTCCATTTGTTGTACTTACGGCCCGAGCGACAGCCACACCAGTCGGTTGCTTTTGCCAGCTTTTCGGTGGTGAGGTTGATAACAAATTCGCCGGTGCGTTTGATAATATCGTACGAATGGCGCCCCGGACGAACCGAAATATAACACATGGGCGGATCGCTGTTAATGGTGCCGGTCCAGGCGATGGTTATAATGTTGTATTCTTCAGGATTTTCTCCACAACTTACCATTACTGCGGGCAGGGGATAAACAATTGTTCCGGGTTTCCAGTACGTTCGTGCCATATTCTTTATTTTATCTAGTTCTATTCAAAGATAGGAAATACAGGGCTTTTGCAATACTCTCCCCTCATTTTCGTTGATCGTACTGAGTACGATGCCAATGGAAACAAAAAAAGGATCCGACCTATAAAAGATCGGATCCTTTTTTATTATATAATACTAAATACTAATCTTCAGGATCTTTCCAGTCGCCGTTTTCGCGAATCAGTTGTTCCAGTTCTTCCACGGCATTTTCGTACGGAATGTGGCGTTTTATAGGCTTCAAACCTTTGTACAGGTTTACCTTGTTATTACCGGCTCCAACAAAACCGTAATCCACATCGCCCATCTCGCCGGGTCCGTTTACCACGCAGCCCATAATACCAATTTTCAGGTGGTCGAGATGTTTAAAATGTGCTTTTACGGCACGGGTTGTTTCCTGCAGGTTAAACAGGGTTCGTCCGCAACCGGGGCACGATACAAATTCAGTTTTGGTAACACGCATGCGGCTGGCCTGCAGTATGCCAAAACTCAAATCTTTCAACTCGGTGAATGTAATATTTTCGTTGTCGTTCGACAGGCAAATTCCATCGCCGTAACCATCAATCAGCAAACCTCCAAGGTCGGCCGAAGCAGTGATCTGAAGATCCTCCAAACGGCTTTCGTTGTAGCGGCGGTAAAGTATAACTGGCACTTTCCAAATGTGCGTTTCAAGCGACATAAAGAATGCTCTCAACTCGGCCATTGGGTTAGCGTTGTAACTTTCAAGAATCAATACCGTTTTCCGGGTCTGCTTCAATTTCATGATAATCTCGGGGTGCATATCCATAAAACGGTCGAATTCCGCTTTGTTGGTACGGATAAATTTCATTCGTCCCCAGCGAGTACTTTCAAACAAGTACTCTTCAAGCGTAATTACCGGATATTCTTCGCCTTCGATATCCAAAATTTTATTTCCCGATATAAAATAATCAGGAACCAGTTTCCCGCGAATCGGGATCATCTCGCGTAAGGTTCTGTCGCCCAAATCGGCAATTACCACCGGAAGTTCTTGTCCTCCCATGTTGAGTACCGGGCGGGTATCGCGGCGCTCGTATTCAAACGGGTTGGTTTGTGCAATCATTGGTGCCGAAATCGGCTCGTGATTCTGGTAGCGTTTAAAATGATTTACCAGTTTTAATGCCACCGGAATTTCGTTTATCGGCGCTTCGGTTAACGAAATGCGCACGGTGTCGCCAATTCCGTCGCTCAACAAGGCACCAACTCCAACGGCCGATTTTATACGTCCGTCTTCACCTTCGCCGGCCTCGGTAACTCCCAAATGAATCGGGAATTTCATATTCTCGAGACGCATTTTAAAGTTGAGCAAACGAACGGTGTAAACCATTACACGTGTATTGCTCGACTTTATCGACACCACAACGTTGTTAAAATCTTCTTTTTTACAAATGCGCAGAAATTCCATCACCGATTCGGCAATTCCGGCCGGAGTATCGCCATAGCGGCTCATTACTCTGTCGGAGAGCGATCCGTGATTGGCACCAATCCGCATGGCGGTTTTGGTTTCTTTCAGCATTTTTATAAACGGCACAAACTGCTTTTCAATAATATCAAGCTCTTGTTTGTACTCTTCGTCGGTATAGATTTTATTTTTGAATTGTGCTCGTTTGTCGTAGAAATTTCCCGGATTGATACGCACTTTCGATACGTACTGAGCGGCAACTTCGGCCAGTTTCGGATTGAAATGGATATCAGCAATCAACGGTGTATTATACCCTCTGTCAACCAGTTCTTTCTTAATAACCTTAAGGCTTTCCGCATCCGACAAGCCCTTTACAGTTACACGAACATAGTCGGCACCGGCTTTTACCACGCGGATAATCTGCTCAATTGTAGCATCGGTATCCGTGGTGTTGGTATCGGTCATTGTTTGAATCCGGATGGGCTGACTGCTACCAACGGGAACTCCTCCAATGTTCACTTCTACTGTTTCTTGACGTTGATAGCGGGTTAAATCTTTAATATAGTTGAAATTACGATCCTTCATCAATTAATCTGTTAAGCTGAACTGCAAATTTAAAGTAATGCTTCTAAAATAAAAAGAATCCTCTATTTTTGTTTTGCATTCTTTAATTATGATTGTTGAAACAAGAAATATCACAAAATTGTTTGGCAAACAGAAAGCACTCGATTCGATTAGTTTCTCGGTAAACAAAGGCGAACTCGTTGGTTTTCTGGGGCCTAACGGAGCCGGCAAATCTACTACTATGAAAATTATTACCGGTTATCTTCCGCAAGATGATGGTGATATTTTGATCGACGGGGAGAAAGTTTCGGGGCAAAACCTCGAATATAAAAAGCAAATTGGCTATTTACCCGAGCATAATCCGCTTTACACCGACCTTTATGTGAAGGAATTTCTGGAGATAACAGCCGGTTTTTACCACCTGAAGAATAAAAAACAACGTATTGCTGAAATGATCGAGCTTACCGGGTTGGGAATTGAGCAGCACAAAAAGATACGTGCCCTGTCGAAAGGTTACCGCCAACGTGTGGGTTTGGCTCAGGCCTTAATCCACGATCCGTCGATATTGATTCTGGATGAGCCAACAACCGGGCTCGATCCTAACCAGCTGGAAGAAATCCGGACATTGATCCGAGAGATCAGCAAAGAGAAAACGGTAATTCTGTCGTCGCACATTATGCAGGAAGTGGAAGCTGTGTGCAACCGCGTGCTTATAATCAACAAGGGAAAAATTGTTGCCGATGGCGATATCAAGGATGTAAAAGCCGGAATCAATATTCAAAACCAAATCGTAATTGCCGGATTTAGAGAAAATGTTTCGGAAGATCAGCTTTTACAAATCTCCGGCGTTAACAGCGTTACGCAAAACGAACTGGGCTGGGAAATTGAGGCCGGAGCTGAAGCCGACATCCGGCAGAACATTTTTCAGTTTGCCGTTGCCAATAAACTCACGCTGCTTACCCTTTTTGAAAAGCAACAAAACCTGGAGAACGTTTTCCATCAACTTACCCGTAATCAGACCTGAGAATTTTAGTAATGAGTAGTGAGACAAAACCTGAGCTTTCAGTTGTACTCCCCTTTTTTAATGCTGAAAAAACATTAAAAGCAGCGATAAAAAGCATTTTGGATCAAACTTTTTGGGATTTTGAATTACTGCTGATCAATAATAAGTCCACCGATGCTAGTCTGCAAATTGCAAAAACACTCTCCAAAGCCGATCGGCGCATTCATATTTTAAACGAAAGCAAAGCTGGTGTTGCCAATGCCATGAACTGCGGATTAAAAAACGCCCGTGGCAAGTTCATTTCCCGCATGGATGCTGATGATGTGGCCCACACTGAAAAACTACAGAAGCAATACAACTACCTCGAGAATAATCCCTCAATTGATTTTTTGGGCAGCGAAGTTGAATATGTTCCGCACATAGCTGAAAATAAAGGCTTCCGGCGATTTGTAGATTGGGCCAACTCGTTTCACACGCCAGAAGAAATTGAGCTAAAGCAGTTTATTGAGATTCCGGCAATTAACCCGACGATATTTTTTCGCCGCGAGCTATTTGATAAATACGGGGGCTGCCGCGACGGTAATTTCCCCGAAGACTACGAAATGCAGCTTCGCTACCTGAGCCACGGAGCAAAATTGGCCGAACTACCCGAAAAGCTGCTGGAGTGGCACGATTACTCCACCCGCTTAACCCGCACCGACGAGCGTTATTCCACTGAAGCTTTTTTCCAAACCAAAGCCTTTTATTTTAAACAGTGGTCGGAGCAATACAACCCGTTTCACCCCAATATCTGGATTTGGGGAGCCGGGCGTAAAACCCGCCAGCGAAGTGCTTTCCTGCAAGAACATGGACTGAACATCGAGGATTATATCGACATTAAAAAAACTAAACCCGATGCCATTTTCTATCAAGACCTTCCCCAACCCGGGCAGCTGTTTATTGTGTCGATGGTAACCAATACCGGCGCCGGAGAAAAAATCAGGGCCTTTTTACAGGAACAGAATTATGTGGAAGGGAACGATTTTATCCTGATGGGATAGGAACGATGCCGATAAATGCAGAATATTCCCTAAATTCAGCACTTCATCGGAAAAAGCTAAATTACCAAATGATAACACTGTTTATTTGACCTGAAATTTAAAACCAAACTATTATGAAACAGTTGTTATTAATTCTCTTAATCGTTACTTCGTTTTGTTCATCCTTTGCCCAACAAGAAGATCCTTTGGAATTTATGACTTGGAATGTCATCCGGGAACGATTATTTAATGGAGAAAATTCAAAAGCCTACCGGTTTGAAGATGATATCCGTTTTCAGTTAAAAGGAGATGCGACACATGAAGACTCTGTGATTTTTAAAGGTGTTATTGACGAATTAAAGTCTCTTATAGAGACTGTTGAGGTTAAACTGGTAAGAGAGAATGGAAATTTCATTTTTACCATTTTATCTCCTGAAGAAGGAACCGGAAGAAGTACACGATTTATTACCACAAAAAATTTTATACATGATGTTGAGATTTGTATCAACTCACGGCAAATTGAAAATATCAATGAAAAGGAAAACTTCTTTAGAAATAATGCCTTCTTCTACCTGACGAAAACCTATGAACCCCGGTTCGGTAAAACCGGATATTTTGGCTTATTCGACAATTCAACTCCTGATCAATTGGGTTCAATTAAACAAATTGACAGGAAGTTGATTCAAAAACTATATTCGAAAGATTTCTATAAACAACTAAGGATAAACACATCAAACAAGCTTAGCTTTCTCTACTACCTATTCCTGAGATTTGAAAGCTGGATTAAAATACTAACGTTTTTCGTTACCTTGGTTTTTACAATTTTGGGGTTCATATTTTTACTGTCGTTAAAACCAACCACCTCCAGTATTAGCTTTCTGCCTTACGTTAAAAGAGGCAGTATGATCGTAGCAGCAATCTCTGTCATATATTGCATTTACAAACTTCCTGATCTTTTCCCTTTTATCCCAATTATGAATGTTTACTTCTATTTATTGGGAAAAATCTTGGGAACTTTTGTGTACGGAATGATATGTCTTTCTTTCGTTTATTTATTTAATCGATTATTTGTTAATCGAATTGATAATTTTTCGTTGAAGCAGTTCTTTGTTTTCATCACTACTATCTTGTCTGTGGTTATTTGCTACTATTCGCTTTCAAAAGCCTTCGTAATTTTGGCCTCCCATAAGGATTCATTATGGGTAAGCTATTTAAGCGGTGCAACTTTGCTAAAGCCATCCACCTTTTTCGATATCATAATCATTGCCAGTTTGCGCGTTCTCTACAATTTCATACAATTCCGCATCAAAAGCATGGTGAACCAAAAAGATGTTGAAATTGCGAAAATGAAAGAGCTGAAAAATCAGGCCGAATTGCATGCTTTACATTCGCGAATTAATCCGCACTTTTTATACAATTCGTTAAATTCTATTGCCAGTCTGGCTCATACCGATGCTGATAAAACCGAAAATATGGCGACCGGGCTTTCCGATCTGTTCAGGTACTCGATCAACAAAGAAAACAAAACCTTTGTGTCGGTTGCCCAAGAACTGGAAATGGTAAAAAAATACCTCGAAATAGAAAAAACGCGTTTTGGCAACCGACTGACTTACGAAATAAACGCCGGAGAAAGTACCCTGGAAAAACAAATTCCAAAATTCCTGATTCAGCCACTGGTAGAAAATGCCATTAAACACGGACTTTCGAAAATGAAAGGCAATGGAAAAATACGTGTGGAAATAAAACAGGAAGGAAAAGATCTGCTCCTTTCGATATTTGACAACGGCCCCGATTTCCCGGACGAAACGGTAAGTGGTTACGGCCTGCAAAACCTGCACGATAAGCTGGATATAATTTACGGCAACCAGGCGCTTATTAACTGGGAGAATGGTGCGCACAAAAATTTTACTATTATGCTGAAAAATCAGTTTGAATTATGAATACCGGACAAGCTTATAAAACAATAATAGTTGACGACGAACCCTTGGCACGATTACGATTGCAGACATTGCTTGGAGAATATCCGGAGAAATTTGAGCTTGTTGCCGAAGCCGAAAACGGGGATGAAGCCATTGAGAAAATCAACCGTTTAAAACCGGAGTTTGTCTTTCTCGACATTCAGATGCCCGAAACCAATGGTTTTGAAGTGCTCAAAAAACTGCACTACATGCCCAAAGTAATTTTTTGTACGGCTTACGACGAGTTTGCCCTGCAGGCTTTCGACACCAATTGTATCGATTACCTCGTAAAACCACTCACCAGGGAACGTTTTGCAAAAACCATCGAAAAAATAGGGCAAATGAACGGAACCACCTCAGAAATTAACCTGGATAATCTGATTGCCCAATTTAACCGGGAGTACAAAAAAAACGATGCCACCTCTATTCCCGTAAAAGTTGGCGACCGTGTGATTTTTGTGCGACTCGACGAGGTATCCTTCTTTCAGGCCGATGAGAAGTATGTTACCGTTGTTACCAAACATTCGAAATCGTATACTTTGGATTCGAGCCTAAAAAAACTGGCCGAAAAACTTCCCGATAACTTTATTCGTGTACACAAATCTTACCTCATCAATAAAAACCTTTTAAAAGAAGTTAGAAAACACTTTAATAATCGTTTTGTGCTGATTATCGACGATTACAACCAAAGTAAAATTACCAGCGGAAGAAGTTATTACCAGGAAATAAAAGCGCTGTTTGAAATGTAGCCATCGATTTTTGATTATGGACTACCTCACTATTCAGAATAATTTCAAATAAGCTTTTTTATTCAAAATAAACCTATTACATTTGCCCCCGCTACGTGGAAAGATTTGAGATTGATTGCAACCACATGAAAAAAACGCTAAAACAATCGCATTTTTCAATATCAATCGAATATCCCGCAGTTTTAAAATTTAGTATTTAATGTACTGATTAACTTCAGTTTAAAAAGGGATTTTATGAATTATTTATTTACAAGCGAATCAGTATCGGAAGGCCACCCGGATAAGGTAGCCGACCAGATTTCAGATGCATTACTCGACCAGATTCTGGCTTTTGATTCGAACTCGAAAGTAGCCATTGAAACACTGGTTACAACCGGGCAAGTTGTTGTTGCCGGCGAGGTAAAATCGCAGGCTTATGTTGACGTGCAGGAAGTTACCCGAAACGTAATTAACCAGATTGGCTACACCAAAGCGGCCTACCGTTTTGATGGCGATTCCTGTGGTGTTTTAACTGCCATTCACGAACAAAGTGACGACATTAACCGCGGTGTTGACCGTGAAGAAAAAACCGAACAAGGTGCGGGCGACCAGGGAATGATGTTTGGATATGCCTGTAAAGACACCGAAAATTATATGCCGTTGACGCTCGATCTGTCGCACAAAATTTTGCAGGAGCTTGCCGTTATCCGCCGCGAAGGTAAGGTGATGACTTATTTGCGTCCCGACTCAAAATCGCAGGTAACGGTTGAGTATAACGACTCGAATGAGCCGGTGAAAGTGCATACTATTGTTGTATCGACACAACACGACGAGTTTGATGCCGACGAACCTATGCTGGCAAAGATTAAGGATGATGTGATCAACATTCTTATTCCACGCGTAAAAGCGCAATTGTCGGAAGAAGTGCAGGCTTTGTTTGGCGACGACATTATTTACCATGTAAACCCAACAGGTAAATTTGTTATTGGCGGCCCACACGGCGATACCGGATTAACCGGACGAAAAATTATCGTTGACACCTACGGTGGTCGCGGAGCACACGGTGGTGGTGCTTTCTCGGGAAAAGACCCGTCGAAAGTTGACCGCTCGGCTGCTTATGCGTCGCGCCACATTGCTAAAAACCTTGTCGCAGCTGGTGTTGCCGACGAAGTTTTGGTACAGCTGGCTTATGCCATTGGCGTTGCCCAGCCGGTGGGTGTTTTTGTAAATACTTACGGCCGTTCGAATGTGGGTATCACCGACGGAGAAATTGCGGAAAAAGTAAAAGCTATTTTCGATCTTCGCCCGGCAGCTATTGAAGAACGACTGAAACTGCGGAACCCGATTTATTTGGAGTCGGCTGCTTATGGGCACATGGGGCGCGAGCCAAAAACAGTTACAAAAACTTTCGAGTCGCCATACAGTGGCAAGGTTACCTTAGAGTTAGAACTATTCACCTGGGAAAAACTCGACTTCGTTGACACGATTAAAGAGACTTTCGGACTCTAGTTCCGAGGGGTTGTTTAATATACGCCTAAAGGACGGTACTTGTGCCGTCCTTTTTTTATTCATTTTTTTTGAGAGATGTTGCAGTTTAAAAAAAAGGTATTATATTTGCACCCGCGTTCAGGAAGACATTTCAAAAGAAATAAAGATATATTGCGGGATGGAGCAGTTGGTAGCTCGTTGGGCTCATAACCCAAAGGTCGTAGGTTCGAGTCCTGCTCCCGCTACTTTTAAAGCCGATGGAGTTTCTATCGGTTTTTTTATTTCCCTAAAATTAACTTCAATCTGTCCATTTCTAACTAGTATCTGAATGTTGTAACTTGCAACAGGTGTATTGTTTACGCACTTTACTCAAGAATTAAGAGCGGGAGATCGATGCAACGGTTAAAATCAGGTTCTAAATTCTTCCGGCAAACCCATTTCGGAGCTTGGTGATGCCAAACTCCCGACATCCTTGAATTAAAATATCACGCCATTGCCGATGCCAGACCAAAATAGGCACCACAAAACCATCCGCGAAACCTTTGTTGGCTTCCAGGAGTATTTGTATGAGCAGTATAGACCTAAAGAATTAAAGACTTTTGTATTTTTGTGCATGACACAAGCTGAGCTAACTGAAATATTAAATGAATTACGGACACTTCCTGCCGAAACAGAAGTCGCAGAGTTTAAGGAAGCGAAAACAAACTACGATTTCAATAAATTAGGAAAATACTTTAGTGCATTAAGTAACGAGGCCAACCTAAAAAACAAGCATTTTGCTTGGTTAATTTTGGGAATTAAGGATTCAACGAGAGACATAGTTGGCTCAAGTTTCAGAAGCGAGACAGCCAACTTACATAAACTAAAATCAGAAATAGCTCAACATACTATTAATCGAATTACTTTTATTGAGATATACGAATTACAATTACATGAAGGTAGGATCGTTATGTTCCAGATACCAGCAGCTCCTAAAGGTATTCCGGTAAGTTGGAAAGGACATTATTATGGTAGAGATAACGAAGAACTTGTCCCTCTAAATCTCGAAGAGGTAGAAAGAATTCGCAAACAAGTAACTTCTATAGATTGGAGTGCAGGTATTTGCATAGATGCTTCTCTGTCAGACCTTGACCCTGTAGCAATTCTTAAAGCTAGAGAAAACTTCAAAAAGAAAAATCAACACCTTAGTACAGAATGCGACAACTGGGACGAAATAACTTTTTTGAATAAGGCTAAAATAACAATACGAGGTCAAATAACTCGAACTGCCATTCTGCTACTCGGCAAACCTGAATCAGAACATTTTATACATCCTGCAATCGCACGTATAACCTGGATATTAAAAGACAAAGACAACATTGAAAAAGACTATACTCACTTCTCCTGTCCGTTTATACTTGCTACCGATGAAGTATTCCAAAAGATTCGCAACTTAAAATACAGATACATTAAAGAGGGTACGTTATTCCCTGAAGAAGTCGACCAGTATCACCCTTATATTATTAGAGAGGCTTTGAACAATTGCATCGCTCATCAAGATTATCTCTTAGCAGGAAAGATAAATGTTGTTGAAATAGAAGATGGTAGATTAATCTTCACAAATTCCGGATCATTCATTCCTGGAAGTATTGATAAGGTAATTTCACAAGATGCACCACAAGAGCAATACCGTAATCCTTTCCTAGCCGAAGCAATGGTAAACTTAAACATGATCGACACGATTGGGAGTGGTATAAAAAGAATGTTTAGCTTCCAACGCGACCGACTATTCCCTTTGCCGGAGTATGAAATTGGCAATAACAGGGTTAAAGTTGAAATAATTGGAAAAGTTTTAGATTTAAACTATGCTCGTTTACTGGCACAAAACAAATCGTTGAGCCTTCAGGAAATTATTTTACTTGATAAAGTCCAGAAAAACAAGCCTTTAGCCCCTAGGGAAATAAAACAACTCAAAGGCCAGAGATTAATTGAAGGAAGGAAACCCAACTTCTACATATCTTCATCTGTTGCACAAATAACTGGTACTCAAGACGAATATTTAAGACAAAGGGGCATAGACGATGATTATTGCAGAAAGATCATTCTTGACTATTTAAGAAAATTTGCGGGAGGTAGCCGCGCCGATTTTGAAAAGGTATTACTTGATAAACTCCCAGATGTATTAACAGAAAAACAAAAAAAAGACAAGATAAAGAATAATCTTCAGGCACTTAGAATTGACGGAGACATTGAAATTGACAAAGGAAGAATCTGGCGCTTGTCTAAGAATCATTAAAAAATTTGAATTAGACAAAATTTTAGACGAACAGGCTTACGCAAACCACCACATATTATTGATTTACTGCATAATACAAAACACCACCCGTCTATTAGAAGTTGAAAAAGTAGACAAAATCCCTATACGGAATGACAGAACAGTTTCACCTTCAGGAAGAATTTTTAAAGGTGATAGAAATAGTTAAAAACTATATTCGTCAATTGTTAACAGTACTGAAGCCACAAAAATTATAAACGGAGTAAATACCAATATTCAGGGGAAAATCGCCCAGCCCCTGTTTGAACAATTACACTTTAATTTGTTACTTAGGTAAACGAAAAACTGTTCAACGCATCATGTTAAAATCAGAATACCATATTGCAAAAATGGACTGTCCTTCCGAAGAGAATATGATTCGGATGAAACTGGATGGAATTCAAGCCATAAAAAAGCTGGAGTTTGACATTGAAAACCGCAACCTTACCGTTTTTCACTCCGAAGAAAATGAGGAAATTCTCTCACGGTTGGAATCTCTGAATTTTGGCGCCAAACTTTCGGCCAGCTACGCGGTGGATGAAAACGATTTTGCTCCGGAATGTTCGGAGGTGCAGTCGAAGCTGCTTTGGTCAGTACTTTTAATCAATTTTGGCTTTTTTGTTATTGAAATGACAACCGGGCTCATCTCCCGATCAATGGGACTGGTGGCCGACTCGCTGGATATGCTTGCCGATTCGTTTGTTTACGGGCTCAGCCTTTGGGCCGTTGGTTCAACAGTTCTTCGAAAAAAGAAAGTTGCACGCCTTAGCGGTTACTTTCAGCTTTCACTTGCACTGCTGGGTATTATTGAAGTAGTGAGGCGCTTTATTCAGTCGGAAGCCATGCCCGATTACCGTATGATGATCGGCATTTCAATTCTGGCACTGATTGCCAACGCCATATGTTTATGGCTGCTTCAAAAATCGAAAAGTAAGGAGGCTCATATGAAAGCCAGTATGATTTTTACCTCGAACGATGTAATTATTAACAGCGGTGTGATTTTGGCCGGTGTACTGGTTTTGGTAACACAATCGAAATATCCCGATTTAATTATCGGTTCAATCGTATTTCTGATTGTTGTTAGAGGGGCGATACGAATACTAAAACTGGGCAAATAATCCCGGTTTATTTTACCACATAATCAATTAAATTCCACAACTCAATACGCTCGATGACGCGAGCTTCATTTGTTTTTTTCATTATTTCGTTAAAATCCTGTTCAGGATGAATCGCTTTAAACGATTCGGCAAAACTAAGCTCTAAGGCATAGGAGTAATCTGAAAAAGTATTCATTGTAACATATTGGTATGGCCGGCCGGCACCACGCGGAAACAGCGCCTCCCAAAGTCCCCAGCCAACAGTTCTCCCCGATCGTATCGACTCCTCGTGAATCGGCATCCAAACATCCTTCTCCAGCGCCTCGTATTCCGAACCTTTTCCCGGCTCTACTTTCATATAATTCACCTGAATGTAATGCGCCGGATCTGCAAAAGGAATGGACGGAATGGCCGCAACGCCCTGATACAACTCCGACCGAACAATTTCGCGGGCCTTGTTGGTGCGATCAAGTATTTCGTTTAAACCCATATTAGGATGAACCTTTGCCGGAATTTCAGCATTCCAGGGATTTTCCAGCGTTTTCGGATTATTATAAGTGGTAATTGCCACATAGTTGTAACTATCTGCCGACCCTGTAAATTCAACTGCATATAAATTCCAGCTAACAATTATTCCTTGTTTTATTCTTTCCTGGTGCATGGGTTTCCATATTTTTTGCTCCACCTCGAGGTATTTCAGGTGACTATCGGGTTTCACCTTAAAATATTCAACCACCACATATACCTGATCAGCAGCCTTTGCCGGCGTCGTTGCGAATACAAATACGGTACAAAAAACAACCGCCGAAACAAATAGTGTAAGCCCGGCGAAACGCGATGATTGTTTATTCTTCATGGAAGTATGCTTTTTGTTAAAGATTAATCCAGTACGACATTTTTAAAATCAGTCCCCTGTTCTTAGAAACCATTCCATCGGGCAAAAAGTTCTCGGTGTAAACAAGGAATAAATCAGATACGGGAGCAAACCGCCACTGTAACCTCGAGTTGATGTTAACATTATCAGCCTGTTCGTTATACTGAATAAAATTAGTCCAGAATATTTTCTCGGTGAATGTCAGATCAATTCGTGGCCCTACCAGCCAAAACGCTCCACTTGGGTAGGGATCAGGCAAATCGATTTTGTTGTAGGTGTAATTCATTGCCAAACTAAAAATGGGCTTAATCCGATAACGAAAAGTTCCCGATACATTTGTTGCATTTCCATTGTAAAAACCTCCGTATCCCGCACGGATATCGAATGAAAAATCCTTTCTGCTATTTGAAGAATAACTGGTATTTATTGCATTCCAGGTATATTCCGATCCCGATGGCAAAGGTTCTGTGCCCTCTTTAAACTGCCTTGTCGGATCAAAATCATCAAACAATTTTACATAGATATTTTGCCACTCAACATCTAAACGGCTTGAATTTAAAAAGTTTATTCTGTAACCCGTTTCCATTTCTTTGTCGGTAAATTCCCAATTTGTGTCGAGGAAGTAATCCGCCCGAAAAGTTGGGCCATGTGTGCTAATTGTTTGGCTTTCGGGATAAAAACTGTAGCGCACATAGGGGCCAAAGGTAAAGTAGCCGGTACGCGGAAAGAAGCCCATTTCGGCATTAAAGTTTTCGGCCACATATTCATGCGTCCAAAATGCCATAATTTTTCGGGTATTGTACCGAACACTTGTTCCGTGCGCCCAGTGTTTTGAGGTATGAACAGGATCATCAGAATTAAAATAGTAGAAACTGCCATCCCATTTATCGTCGGCCGACAAGAGGTTGTATTGCAAACCATATACGCGGTTGTATTCATTTTGATCTCCGAAATCAAATCCGTCATCCTGGTCTTTTGAGAAGTTAATGCCCTGTTTCATGGCCACAATACCGGAAATGTTCGATCGGCCGAAAAGCTGTTTTTTAAACGTCGCAACGGTATAATTATAAGCCGGTGTATCATCAAAGCCATCATTCATCTGGTGTTTGGTTTGGGCATTTAACAGGCCCACGCGCATGCCCTCTCCTACCTGTCCGCTTAAACGTGCCCCAAAAATCATGGGCGACGATAAACCAATACGGCGCGAGAAAAACACCTGCGACTGCCGGAAACCAAAATCGCTGAAAAGGTCGCTGTTTTCGATAAAAAACTGCCGCCGCTCGGGATAAAACAGCTCGAAACGGGTAACATTGGTTTGCTGACGGTCGACTTCAACCGTTGAAAAATCGGGATTTAAAGTCAGGTCGAGATTTAAAGAAGTTGACAAGGCCACTTTCCCGTCGAAACCCGCATTCCAGTCCCAGCCAATATTGTTATTTACCGAAAGATCTTTCTGAGTGGCAGAACCTGAGACATAAGGTATAATACTAATGTTGGAGCCGGCTTCAGGCGGTGTACCGTCCCATTTCAGCTCTCCTGAATACGTTAATGATGTTGGCTGGTATTGCCTTTTAACCCTAGTCCAGGTAGAGCGTTCGTTTCTTTTCAAATCATTTCGCACAAACTGTATATTCCAGTTGCTGATATCATCAGCATACCGAATCGATTTAAACGGAATTTTTATTTCGGCTGTCCAACCCTCATCCGTTTTTTTTGTTTTCGAATACCACACGTTATCCCACGAATCGGAAACAGCCATAAAACCGCCGCCGCCACCGGTAACAACACCTTCCATTTGCACCCCCAAAGGTGTAATGGTAAATGCATAACCATTTGTAAGGTCGTCGAAAGGATCGATAACCAACATTAAATAGTCGTTGTTTCGTTCACTGTAATCCCTTCTCAACGATTCAACAACGTAGTTTCCCGGCAACTCATCAAAGCAGGTTACTCCCACATACAGGTTGTTATCATCATAAAGTATACTGGCTTCGGTTTTTGAAAATGCGGTTGTATCGTCAATCGGATACTGCCTGTGAAAATCCTTTGCTTTATCGGCTGTTTGCCACACCGGCTCATTTAGCAAACCATCAATGGTAATATCCGCATCGGTTTTTGTAATTTCCAGTGTCTTCTCCGGAATACGTTTTCCCTTTGTTCGTGAAATTAGTGATAGTCCAAATCGATCTTGTGCACTTCCCTCGAAAATCGAGATCATCCCCAATAAAAGAATAAGCAATCCGCCTAATCCGTAAGTCTTAGTTCGGTTCATTTGGTTTTTTTAGCTAGGAAGCTCTTCACTTACTTCCTGTTTATTTTAAAATATTTTGTTGCGGTTTATCCTTTGCACATTTATATCAGCTATAAATGAACAAGCAGTTAGATGGCCAAAATATCAGAAGGTTTAATTAAATCATAACTGAAGCGATGAATAAAAGATTCAGCGGGATGAATCAGTAGTTTCAGTAAGTATTAAGATTATCGCTTACAAAACCTACAGCTTGTTAAGGTGTTGAAACATAACCTGAGTTGGAAGGCTGGCTGATCGATATAAAAAGGTGGTAGAACAAAGATCCTGTACTGGTGCTTGAAGCATTACCAAAAAAGTAATTTTAAAAGTATTCCGGCCTCTACCGGGCCGGAACACCCTCCCCTAAGCAAACAGGGTTTACTATGAAAAAAATTGCCTACAAAGCCTTTGCCATGTAGCTTTTGTTATACGAGTTAAACTGGCATAAAGTTGTCGCCCGGCTTGTGGTTTAAAACAAAAAAGCGGGCCCTGGAAAACCAGAGCCCGCTTATCTATTTAGCGTAAATATGTTTACTGTTTTACACGTTCGCTGTACGAGCGGTCGGCAGTGCTTACGCGAATTACGTCGCCTTCGTTAATAAACATTGGCACCATAACTTCAGCACCTGTTTCAACGGTTGCCGGTTTCAAAGCTGTTGAGCTGGCTGTGTTACCTTTTTCACCTACAATTGTTTGGGTTACTGTTAACTCAACTTTGTCGGGCATTTCTGCTGTTAAAGGCAATTCTTCTTCGGCATGAAACTGAATTTCAATGATTTGTCCTTCTTTCATCAGGTCGTTGTTTTCAACCATCGAATCAGGAATGGAAATCTGCTCGTAAGTTTCAGTGTTCATTACATTTAATCCCATCTCATCGCGATACAGGAACTGGTATTGACGACGCTCAACACGAACATCATCAACCTTAACACCTGAATTAAATGTATTTTCAATTACCCTTCCGGTTTTTACATTTTTTAGTTTTGTACGTACAAAAGCGGGACCTTTACCCGGTTTTACGTGAAGGAATGATACAATGGTGTAAATTTCACCTTTAAACAAAAAGCACATTCCATTTTTAAAATCTGCTGTAGAAGCCATGATAAATTAATTTCTTTTTATATGCGGTGCAAAAATAATTAAATCCGTTAAAAATCAAGCATTTCTAAATGCTTTTACTCAAAAGCCGAAAATCTACTTTAAACTTTGTTCTACGCCATTAATTTTATAATGTTTTATAACGGCTTTAAGCGAACCAACCTGCATGTCGAACTCGATGTAAACCGGCACCTTGTCTTTTTTTGCCAGGTAAAACCGCACTCCGTCCGACTTTTCAAGTACTTTCCCCTTCCGAACGGTCGGTGTCAGCACGTGGCAATCCACTTCTCCAACATCAGTTTTAATCTTTTCATCGCGCAAATATTGTATCGATATATCCGATATTTTATCAGCATTAATTGTGGGATAAATAACTGCATCGCCGGGCTGAAGATTCTCGAATGGATTTTTGTGCACGAAATAAAAAAATACCGAAACCAGATCGAGCAGATCATCGGGAACAGCACGCCACCCACTGCGGCTGCTGTTTATCGAATCAACATCGTGGTAAAAAAACGTCTCTGTATAACGGCGGTAGTTTCCTTCTTTTACATTCCGGATGGTTTTTACCGGAAGGCGCGTTTCGGCATCAACATACGTTTCGTAAATATCGTAAACACCATATAATTTATTGGCCAAACCCGTTGTTTTGCCCATAACGTGGTAATGAATAGCGGGCCGGTCGTTAAAAACCGTATCACTGATGGTCATCTCGGCTTCGCCACCTTTTACGAAACTAAATTTCAGGTAAAATTTTAACGAAATATCCTCGGCAACGGTTGTTTGAGCTGCCAGGAAGAATACGATAAGTATGGAGATAAACTTGTTCATTTTATTACTTTGTTTTTTGGAATGGTTGCAACAAAATCCTTTAAATAAAAAGGCTCGAAATAAGCAACGTCCTCAAATTCCTTTTTGTTGTACTTAATTTCTGCCAGATTTTGCATAAATCGTGCCGTTGTTTTGTCGGGCCCGGTAAACAGGGCGTTTGCGTGTGTTAATTTTTCGCGGCATTTTTCTGCGCCATTTCCAAAAAACAATATTTTTTTTGTTTGAAGATGCTCGGCAAAAGAGTTTTCATCAATAATTTCAGCAGTCACTTCACTTATTGCCTTTCCTCCTTTTTCGAAAAGAGCAGTGTACACTTCCATACGGCGGGCGTCAATCATCGGGCAAAATAACAGCTCTTCACCATCAACAGCATTGTAAAATTCGCCGGCATTTTCGGCCACGTAATGTCCCATTGCTTCAATCGAGCCAATACCTATAAGCGGTTTGCCCAATCCGTAACACAGCCCTTTTGCCACCGATACGCCAATGCGCAAACCGGTGTACGAACCAGGCCCTTTACTTACAGCCACTGCATCAATATTATGGATATCGAAATTGTTCTCGCTAAAAAGCTCCTCAATAAAAACGGTAAGCAACTTCGAGTGATTTAATCCCTCAGTGCTTTCCTTTTGGTAAAGTGTTTTACCGTTTTCTGCCAGCGTAACCGAACAAACTTCGGTTGATGTTTCGATATTTAAAATTATTGCCATTTGAATCCTTTTAACAAAGTTCAGCAAAAATAGTTAAAGCTGAAGAAACTTTCCGTTTAATACTAATCCATCGAGTTGCATTTTTTTTGCCGATTGCAGCGCATCCTCGTCGGTATGAACGATGGGTTCGCCACCTGCATTGAACGAAGTATTTATCAGGGCTTTTATGCCGTGCTTTTCATCCAGCTGCTGTAACAAAGCAAACAAAAACGGGTTATCCGATTCTTTGGAAATGGATTGAAAACGAGCAGTTCCGTCGGCATGAATTGCGCCGGCTATTTCCTGTTGTTTTTCGGGAAGAACAGAAAAATCGAGCAACATAAATTTCGCCAACGCATGAACCTCCGCTTGGCCGGTAAAGTACTTTACGTTTTGTTCCAAAGCCACCGGTGCCAGCGGACGATACCATTCTCGGCCCTTTTTTTCCATGCTCAGTTTTTTCGACAGTTCTTTCGATCCGGCAAACGCTAAAATACTGCGGTTTCCCAAAGCACGCGGTCCGGCTTCGCCAAAATTATTGCAAATGCCAATCAGCTTTTTAGCAGCCAGTTGTTCGGCCACTTCGTTGATGGTTTCTTCCGAGAAATCGGCTTTATAATTTTCAATTCCCCAGTTGTTGAGATACGCTGAATTAAGTTCAACGTTCCCGTGTTTTTTCCACTCTGCAAAAGCAGCAGCCCCCAATGCTAACCCTGAGTCTTCGGTGCACGGAGGGATAAAAACCTGCTGAAACATTTTGCTATTTACGATGCGCGTATTGGCTACAATATTCAAAGCCGATCCACCGGTGTAGTACAAATTTTCAGTTCCGGTTTTTTCCTGCAACATATGCAGCTTATTCAATATTTCCTGAACGAAAAGTTCCTGCAGCGTAGCAGCTACATCCTGAATAAAGGGATCTTTCTGATTAAACGATTTCAGATCGACTCCCCAGTCCTTTTTGGCAGCCTCGAAAAAAACCGATGTTTTTCCCCAAATATCCTGGAAGAAATTGTTGCTTTTCAGCCAGTCGCCCAACTCGGGGCGGTAGTTTCCCAAACCTGAAAATCCCATAAATTTTCCGGGAACGGCATTTTGTTCAGGCAGCTTTGCACCGATTATAGCAAACACCAGCGCGTTGGCATTAAACAGCGTTGAGTACGGTTTTAAGTCCCAGTGGTATTCGAGCCACTCCAACCGATTATTCTTGTAAAGTGCAGCCGAAAAATTGCTTAAACTGGCGCCACCATCAAAGTGAACCAGCAGACTGTTATCGTGCAGGTTGCCAAAAAACGGCAGGCACGAAAACATATGCGCCAACTCGTGGTTCAACACCCAGGCTTCCTTTTCTTCGCCAAACCAGCAGCATTTTCCTTTTTCCAGACCGGTGTCTAATTCGTGGTTTAACGGCGCTTCAAAACGCACTTCGCCACTTTGCAGCAAAAAAGTGCGGCCAACCACGTTATCCACAAAAACAAGGTCGTAATCTTTGCCCAGCAGTTTCTTTTCTTTTAAAATCGATTTCAGATGAATATGAAGCGAATTGTCTCGTTTGCGGCGCGAAATCCTTTCCTGCTGAAGGAACCACTCCACTTTTCCGTTTTGCATGAAGGCCATATTATGGTCGTGCACATAAAACGGGTGTTCATAATCAAACCGATCCTGAATACCATAAATCGCTAAAGCTGGCTTGTTCCTGTTCATTGGAAAAAATCGAAAGAAAACTGCATGGAAACAACAATAAGCACTAAAAGGATAAAAAGCAACTCGCTCCAGAAGCGGCTTTTCATAAACACAAAATAGTTAGCAATAAGGTAAGTAACGGGAATTGCGGTAATAACAAGCATTTCCTGCGAGGTTACCGGGTTTAACGCAAATCCGGCCAGCGAAAAAATAAAAATCCAGAAAAATACGGTGAAGTACTTTCGCGAGCTGATCTTTTTGGTATCGTATTGACCAAACATTCCGATACTTCCGGCAATAGTATATAATATTAGCGCTACCAGGTATACCTGCAAGGGAATATTTGAACGGAAATGATTAACCGGTGTGACGATACTTTCTTTCATAATATTCAGCACCTCCAACCAGCTGTCGGTTAACACGGCATAGGCAGCAGAAAAAGCAAATGGAAGAAAGAATCCCAGGATCAAGGTGGTAAATTCGCGCCACCCAACTTCGCGGCCCAGCAAGGCTATACCGACAATAAACGCAGGAATCAGCACTGCAACATCAAGGTAAAAAAGCGCGCCTACTCCCAACAAAAATCCTACATCGAAAGTGGAAGCATAGGCTTTTTTCGTATCAAAAATGCCAAACAGCCGGTAAACGGCAAACAGCATAAACAAAGCCCCAAAATATACCGGATGCAAAGTGTGCATGGGCACAAAACCACCAACAATAACCACAAACAGCAAGGCAGGCAGCTTACTTTTTATTCGGATAAACATGAACCGGTCGTTTACCAATTGCATGGTGTAGGCCAGCAATATAACCATAACAATTCCGATAATAACCTGCACCAGTGGCTTGTCGTGAACCAGCCGGTAAATCAAATTAAAAAGGATGTTTTGATCTTCGCCCGGGAAATAGTTATAGGCAAACGGGTGCTGCAGGCTCTTTATCCACAGTGCAATTGTGACCAAAGGCACCAGGAACAAACTTACAGAACTGTTCGACTTTAACTTTTTTAGTATCATGCCATTTTGCTTCTCAATACTTCAAAATATAAATAACTCCGGACCTTGGCTCTCACATAAAAACAGCCAATGTACGGAGTCTTTTTAAGCCGTAGGATTAAAGATCGAATCCCAGGTCTTTACGGTAATATTTTCCTTCGAATTCGATATGTGCAGCGTTTTTAAATGAAGTGGCCAGTGCATCGTTCATATCCGTTCCGTACGAACTTACCGAAATCACACGGCCTCCGGCAGTAACCACATCGTCGCCTGCTTGTTTTGTTCCTGCATGAAAAACAAGACTGTCAGTTACCTTTTCAGTTCCGGTAATCACTTTTCCTTTTTCGTAATCTCCCGGATATCCGCCAGAAACCAGCATTACAGTAACGGCAGCACGCTCGTCGAATTCAATCTCTTTTTCGCCAAGTGTTCCGGTGGCAGCTCCGTCGAGCAACTCAACAAAGTCAGATTTTACACGCAACATAACCGCTTCGGTTTCCGGGTCGCCCATGCGCACGTTGTATTCGATCACATACGGCTCGTTGTTTACATTTATCAGGCCGAAGAAGATAAATCCACAGTAGTCGATTCCATCTTTTGCCAAACCTGAAACCGTTTGAGCAATGATGCGTTTCTCCACTTTTTCCATGAAAACAGCATCAACAAACGGTACCGGTGTAATGGCACCCATTCCGCCGGTATTCAATCCGGTATCGCCTTCGCCAATACGTTTATAATCTTTTGCTTCGGGAAGAATTTTATAGTCTTTACCATCGGTAAGAACAAATACCGAAACTTCCACGCCGCTCAAAAACTCTTCGATTACCACTTTGCTGCTGGCCTCGCCAAACTGCCCGTCGAGCATTTCTTTCAACGAGTTTTGTGCTTCTTCCAGCGAGTCGATGATCAGCACCCCTTTACCGGCAGCCAAACCATCAGCTTTAAGCACATACGGCGATTGCATGGTAGTCAGGAATTCAACTCCTTTATCCAGGTTATCGGCAGTTACCGTAAAATATTTTGCAGTAGGAATAGCGTGACGAGCCATAAAAGCTTTGGCAAAATCCTTACTTCCTTCCAGTTCGGCACCGGCTTTTTTCGGGCCAACAACTTTTACCGATGCCAGTTCAGGATCGGCAGCAAAAAAATCGTGCAATCCTTCAACCAAAGGCACTTCCGGCCCCACTAACATCAGGTCGATGTTGTTTTCGAGCACCAGTGTTTTTATTTTCTGAAAATCAGAAACACCTGCATCCAGGTTGGTTCCCAATTCAGATGTACCGGCATTTCCCGGTGCAAAAAACAAATTATCTACTTTTTCGCTTTGTTTAATTTTCCATCCCAAAGCGTGCTCTCTTCCTCCCGAGCCTACAATCAAAATATTCATCAGTATGTTGCTTTTAATTTTTACTATTGCATGTTGCCATATCGTTCGAAATAGCTTTGCAGGCTTCCGCCTATTTGTTCAGCCAATTCGCTGTTACCCGCTTTTGAAGCTGTTCGTTGCAGCTGCTGCATATAAAACAGCTTGCGCTGAATCTCGTCCATAATGCCACCCAAAAACTTAGGCTGTAACGAAAAATAATAATTCAGCTCGTCGTTGAATACGCCATATGCGGTTTCAATCATTTCAAGACCTTTATCGTTTGCACCGGCCTTGATATAACAGTCGGCCAGTTCCAATGCAAAATATTCGTAAGGAATAATGCTGTTTGGCAACAACTCGTTGCACCGGTCGATAACTGCAATGGCCGAATCCTTTTTACCTTCCTCAACCAATGCCGATGCCAGTCGGTTAAAACTGTTTCGGATGTTGGTCATCATGCGGGTATTCGTTTCGTCGAGATATACATTAGGATCGTTCATATTACCCCACTCGAAGTTGTTCATCAGGTTGTCGTACATGATAGATGTATTCACCCGGCCAAACTGCAATTGCTGTGGATTACTCTCTGTTTTTATCGGCACCAAACGGTAGGCAAAACCTTCCACCTGGAAATAATCCTCAAGATTCAGGTATTTGCTGCGGCCAACGGTAATCGACCAGTAAATAGGACGTTCCCAGTTGTTGGTGGCCAACATATCGAGCACCATCATTTCGTCTTTAGATAACATACTTTTTCCCGACAAATCAATAACGATCTCGTCAACAATTTTGTCGTAGTCTTCCGGAGCAACCACTTTATTTCTGATCACTGCATCTTTATCCACTTTAAAGTGAAGTTTCTTTTTCGGAAGATAAGCTGCATTATCGGCCTGCTGCAGTTTGGTAGCCGGATTATCGTTGGCAATAAAATCAATGCCTTCTTGTAATCCAATGTAATCGCGTTTTATGCGCGAATCGTCGAGCAAATAAACCGCATCGCGGGTTCCCAACAGGTACTGATCGGGTTTTAAAGTAAAATCGATAGGTTCTGATTTATAAGCTTGTCGGCGCATCTGATCGATATACCAGTCAGTTTGCAAATAACTCAAGTTACACACACGAACGTCGGTCCGAACACCTTCCACCTCCTGGTTATACCACAGCGGGAATGTATCGTTATCGCCATTGGTGAAGATCACCGCATTTGGCTCGCATGTTTTCAGGTAATTAGCACCAAAATCGCGGGCAGTATATCGTCCTGATCGATCGTGGTCGTCCCAGTTTTGGGCTCCCATAATTCCGGGAACCAGAATCAGTGTTACCAGTCCGGCAATTCCTCCGGCAAGCGTTTCAGGAATGTATTTTTTTAATGTTTCGGAAATGGCCAGCACTCCCAAACCAATCCAGATTGCAAAGGCGTAGAACGAACCGGCATAAGCATAATCGCGTTCGCGCGGCTGGTGCGGATACTGGTTCAGATAAATTACAATGGCCAAACCGGTTAATACAAACAGCAGGAATACCACCCAAAGTCCTTTCCGGCCTTCTTTACCGCGGTTATACTGGAAAAATATACCCAGTAATCCGAGAAGTAACGGCAGGAAGAAATAGGTGTTTCGGGCTTTATTATTGGCCAGTTCAGCAGGTAAATTATCCTGATTGCCCAAAAGTGCTTCATCAATAAATTTTATACCACTCAACCAGTTTCCGTATAGTATATCTCCGTGTCCCTGAATATCGTTTTGACGCCCCACAAAGTTCCACATAAAGTAGCGCCAGTACATGTGATTTACCTGGTACCGAAAGAAAAACCTCAGGTTCTCGCCCATGGTTGGTTTAACAATTGTTTCCACCTCGCCACGTTCGTTTCGGTGCTGAATACGCGTACCTTTTATTTGTGCCCACTGCTGATAATCCTGTTCGTGCTGCGGATCCATATTACTCCACATACGTGGGAAAACGGTGGTGAATTTCTCGTCGTAATTCGGATTAAAACGGTGGTAAGTAATTTTGTATTTTCCGTCGACCTGCGAATAAACCGGACTTCCTTCGGTAAAACGATCGCCCACTTTGTAAGGCGAATTGTAGTACTGACCGCTAAACAACGGACGTGATCCGTATTGTTCGCGGTTAAGGTAGCCCAACAGCGAGAAAGTATCATTCGGACTATTCTGATCCATTGGCGGTTGAGCCGATGAACGAATAATAATTATGGCAAACGATGAGTAACCGATAAGAATTACGGCAATCCCCAGTAACACGGTGTTCCATACCACTTTTTGTTTTTTGTGCGTGTAGTAAATTCCAAAAGCTATGGCAGCAATCACCAGCACAACATAAAAGAAAACACCTGAGTGATAAGGCAAACCAAAGCCGTTAACAAACATCAGTTCGAACCACGATGCGATGGTTACAAATCCCGGAATAATACCGTACATTATAGCTCCCAGCAACACCACCGAAGCTACCAAAGCCCAGATAATTCCGTTGCGGGTTACTTCATATTTTCTGAAATAATAAACAAAAACAATGGCCGGAATTGCCAGCAGGTTCAGCAAGTGAACCCCAATTGACAGGCCAACTACATAAGCAATAAATATCAGCCAGCGGTTGGCATATTTTTCGTCGGCAACGTTTTCCCATTTTAAAATGGCCCAGAATACCACAGCCGTTAACAACGACGAGCTGGCGTAAACTTCGCCTTCAACAGCCGAGAACCAAAAGGTATCGGAGAAAGTGTAAGCCAGCGCTCCCACCAAACCGGCTGCGGTAATAGAGATGGTTTGCCCCAGCGAAATCTCTTCGGCTTTTACCATTATCTTTTTTGCCAGGTGGGTGATGGTCCAAAATAAGAACATAATGGTTCCGGCACTGGCCAGTGCTGAAAGCACATTCACCATTTTTGCGGCGCCTTCAGGGCCTGCAAATAGTGTGAAGAAGCGGCCAACGATCATAAAAATCGGTGCCCCCGGCGGGTGACCTACTTCAAATTTAAAAGCTGTTGTAATAAATTCGCCACAGTCCCAAAAACTTACAGTGGGTTCAATGGTCATTAAATAAACAATGGCTGCAATTAAAAAACTAACCCAGCCAAAGACGATATTAAACAATCTGTATTGCTTCATTTTCAAGTGATTTCTGAAAGCGTAAATGTTCGAAATTTTTAATAGTTGCGAAGATAAGGCTTTTGCTGAAAACTCAGAGAACAGTACATTAGAATTAAATCTTATTAACGTGAAATGTAGCCAACAACTATAGGCCAACAAGTGCAGAAGGGGGCATTTTTTTGCAAATTCATTACCTTTTGTAATTAGAAGCGGGCATTTTTTCAAAAATATATGGTCTTCTGTATGCGGAAGAGGGCATTTTTGTTTAAAAGCACTGCCTTCTGTATGCGGAAGGAGGGATATTTTTGCCAAAATGTGGCCTTCGAACTAGAGCTGCATGCGGTTTTACATAAATGAAGCCGGAAAGAATTACAAAATCATAAAATTTATTTCCCGAACTCAGCTTTTACTGTTAAGCCGGTATCCGAGCACAAATTCGTGAGTATTCAGTATTTTACTTTTCAGAAAATCATTAAAACTATAGCTATATCCAAGTCGGAATTTTTGTTTCAAGTCTACTCCCAACATAAGTGAGTGGAAATCCTCGAAATCAAAATTCTGATACCCGGCCCAGAATGTGTTTTTGTATTCTGCAAAAATTCCAGGCATAAACGTGTAGTCTTTATCGGAATAGTCGACCATAAGATTTGGGGTGAACGCAAAGTTCTGTGTATTAACAATTTTATAAGAAAAAACTCCGGTAAAAACCGCAGGAATATCAATCGCCAGATTATCTTCACCGGAAATTTGTTCCTGAACAGTTACACTCAATCCTGCACTTAACCTTTCCGAATAAATAAAAACACCCATATTTCCATTAAACGTTTTGTAATGTTCATCCAGAGGATTTTCAAAAAAAGGATCACTGGGATCAAGAGAAACATATTCAGACAAGGCATTCTTGTAGAAAGTGGTACCGCCCGAAATTCCGAAACTTAAAATAGCAGCATCAAAAACATTGAAGTCATAGGCATAATTTACTTTCACCAGATTAGCACTTTCGAGGTCGAGCTTTGTATGGTAAAAATCGAGCCCTATGGTTCCGGCTTTTTGAGATATTTTATAATCGAACGAAGCAGCAACCAAATTATAGGATTCCTTCCCTAAGTCTCCGAAATCGTAGGCCAGGTGCGAAAAAGATCCATAAATCCAATCGGATGGAGTAGAAATTGCCGCCGGGTTTTGGAATGATAGCCCCATCCAATAAGCTCCCTCCTGGGCTAACGATTTTTGGTTAGAAAAATGGAATACCAAGCTTAACACGGTAAATAGTTTTAATACGATGTGCCTGCTGCTTTTGACTTTCATTACTATATGGTTTTTGTTCGAAATAATCACATATATTCTTCACCAAAATTAAGCTTGCTTAAACATCACAACTCGTTACGCCAGTCTCTCTCTTCAGCAATCTGGTTTTGCTATTTCAGTTTGTACCCCAGCGTGAATTGATAATATTTTGACCTTCCAAGCTGCTGGTAGTATTCGGAAAAAGAATACCTCAATGCAATCCTGAATCGATTTGAAACATCTGCCCCGGAATAAATGGAACTTACTCCACCAGTGCCGGTATTTTCATACCCTACCCAAGCTTTATGGTCGTACTCCGTATGAATTCCCAAATAACCATCGTTGTCGCCTCCTCCAAAAAAGTCTATTCTAAGGTTAGGTTCAATTACAAACTTCTCTTTTATATAAAAGCGGTAAGCAGTAATAAACGTAGCATAGTTATCAATTAAACTACCCGAACTATATTCGTTATCTAACTCATTAAAAAAAGCATAACTAAGCCCTAAATCCAATTTCCGCGAACGATATAAAGTGCCAAGGTTTGTTTTCAGATAACTTGCTTTCGGATTACCATAACCATAGCTGCTATAACCACTTTCTTGCCCCTCAATACCTGTCGATACCCCAAAATTCCATTGCCTGTTCTTTTTTCGTGTAAGCGTATATGCATATAGCAATTCAGCCAAAAATGCCGTCTCATCTCCTATTTTTGTACGAATAAAATTTGCACCTATACTACCTGCCTTTTGCGAAATGGTGTAGTCAGCAACTAATGCAAAGCTGTTGATCTCACCATCGTAATTTGGTATATCAGCGAACTCTGCAATGCCCCAAACCCAGTCTGACGGAGTACCGATAAGTGCCGGATTCCTAGATGATAGCCCCATCCAATAAGCTCCTTCCTGGGCGCTGCTTTTTTGCTGAAGAGAAAGAAAAATGATAAAAAAAATAAGAATTGTTTTGGGGAATAAACCAGTGTTTTGAGTATTCATTTTGGGTTAATATTATTGTTTGAGGAGTAAATATATATTTTTTTGTTAAATATCCACTCCGATGAGGTTACAAAATCATTATACCCGAAACCATTCGCCCGGTATCTATTCCTTCGCGCCGTGCCGAATAATACTTTTCGGCCTCGGAAAACGAACATGCTCCAAACACCTCGATATTTTGTGCCTGCACCCCGCTTTTTAACAACAACTGCCGGTTGGCCTCCCAAAGGTTAAAATGAAATTTGCCTGTACCATTCTTGTGCAGGGTCGTTTCAACATTGGGAATGGATTTTCGGGCAGCAGCCACCACCTCATCGCCCACTTCATAAATTTCCGGACTTATTGACGGGCCAATTGCAGCCACAATATTCTTGGCAGAAGCGCCGTAGTTATTTGTCATTTTACTCACCGCCTTTTCAACAATTCCACCAACGGTACCGCGCCACCCGGCGTGAACAGCAGCAATTACTTTTGCCTCCGGGTCGAACAACAATACCGGAACACAATCGGCTGTTTGCACACATAAACACAATCCGGCCTGATTGGTAACCAGTGCATCGGTTTCTGAAATTACAGCATCGGGAACCTCCTGAATAGCGGCAACATTGCTGCTGTGCGTTTGATCGGGATAAACCATTTGCCCAACTTCCAGCGCCAGTGCCTCGGATAGTTTTGCCTTATTTTCGGGCACATTGCTGTATCGCACGCGTTTAACCGGCAAGGTACTTTTGGTGGTGGTAAAAGCACAAAGTTTATCGAAAGGCTGAAATATATTGTAACGGATTAAATTCAGGTTTCTATCCATTTTCCAATAAGCTGTTTAATCCCCGTTTATCAAGCAGGGTAACGGTTTTCTTTTCAATTTTTATCAGGTTTTCACTCTGCATTTCGCCAAGCACACGCGCCAGCGATGGACGGGTAACTCCAAACAATTCGGCCAGTTGTTGCTGTGTATTTTTTAATTCGAACGAATGAAACCTTTCGCCCGCCTGCTGAAGCAGAAAATGCGCAACCTTTTCTTTTATGGTTTTAAAACTCAGAAAATGCAGTTTTTGCGAAAGAAACTGTGCACGGGTTGAAATGCTATTTAAATAGTTACGCAACAAACGAGTGTTCAATTGTAAAAGCTTCAGGAACTCTACAACCGGAATAGCCAGTAACTCCGCCTTTTTGTTGGCAGTTACCGTAACCGGGAATTTATTCTCTTTACCAAACAAAAAAGCAGCTGCCAAGGGGCGCGGCGCTTCAATGTCTTCAATCTTTACCGTTTTCCCCGAGTAATCGATCATCTCGCCCCGAACACTTCCGGAAAGCACAACAAACAAGTTGGTAACCTCCTCGCCTCCCTGCACAACAATCGCATCCTTTTCAAATTTACGTACCTGGTAATGAATTTTCGAGCAAAGCGTCATGCACTCTTCTTCTGAAATGCCATTAAACAACGGACTTTTAACAAGAATTGAATAATCTATCATTTTGTAACAATTGATACATTTTGCCTAACACCGGCAACCTACTTTTGTTGCGTAAACTTAAAGAAAAGAATAAAAAAGATGATACGAGAGATAATAAAAATTGACGAGGATTTGTGTAACGGATGCGGCGTTTGTGTGCCCAACTGCCACGAAGGCGCGTTGCAAATTATTGACGGAAAAGCACGACTGATTAGTGAGTTAATGTGCGACGGACTGGGCGCCTGTATTGGCCATTGCCCGGAAGGAGCGATTACCATTGAAGAGCGTGAAGCCGATGCTTACGACGAAATTACAACCATTTCGCAAATGGTAAAACAAGGAAAAGCCACCATGTTTGCGCATTTAAAACACTTGCAGGATCATAACGAAACCGGCTATTTGCAGCAGGCATTGGGTTTTATAAAAGCCAATCGCGAGGCCATGCCTTTCGAGATCAGCGAAGTGCACGAATTGCTTCACGGAGCTAAAGAAGAACAAACTTCGGGTGGTTGTGCCAGCGGCGGATGTCCGGGTTCGGCACCAATGGCTTTTGATGCAGGTGGTTTAAAAATGGCCGCTCCTGCTTCAGAAATGCCATCGGAACTTACCCAATGGCCGGTGCAAATGCACTTGATTAATCCGGCAGCAAGTTACTTCCAGGGCGCCGACTTGTTGGTAGCTGCCGACTGTGCAGGATTTGCATACGGCAATTTCCACAACGACTTTATAAAAGGTCGGAAAATGGTAATCGCCTGCCCAAAACTCGACCAGGGAAAGGATATCTACATTCAGAAACTGGTGAATTTAATTGACGAATCGAGAGTTAACACAATAACCGTAGTAATTATGGAAGTTCCATGTTGCGGAGGATTGTCGCAAATGGTAAAAATGGCCACCCAAATGGCGTCGCGAAAGGTACCCGTTAAAGAAGTTGTGATAGGAATTAAAGGCGATATATTAAGTGATGAGTGGATGTAAACCACCAGAATAACCCAATTAAGTTGTGATAGAATCAGCCCCTTTTCACAAAAAAAAAATCAAAAGAATAATCTAAATAAAGAATAGTAGAAATGAGTATGTTTTGTTTTCAATGTCAGGAAGCAGCCAAAGGAACCGGCTGTACTATTGCAGGAGTATGTGGAAAAACCAGTGATGTAGCTAATTTACAAGATACTTTACTTTACGTATTGAAAGGTATTTGCTGGTATAACGAGAAATTAAGAGCAGTTGGTGCCAACCCTAATAAAGTTGACAAATTTGTTTTCGATGGTTTGTTCAGCACCATCACCAATGCCAATTTTGATGCAGCGGTATTCACCAAACGAATCATAAAAGCACTTCAGTTAAGAAACGAATTGCACGTATTGAGCAAAGAAGCCGGCGTGGTTTTACCAGCAGAATTACCGGCCTTTGCCACATGGACAGGAAATACTACCGAAGAATTTGAAGCAAAAGCGGAAGAAGTTGGTGTATTGAGCACTGAAAACGAAGACATCCGTTCGTTGCGCGAGTTAATTATTTACGGTGTAAAAGGATTGGCAGCTTATGCCGAACACGCTTACAACCTGGGAAGCCAGAAAGATGAGATTTTTGCATTTATGCAACGTGCACTGGTAGCCACTACCGAAGATTTGAGTGTTGACGAACTGGTTGCTTTAACGTTGGAAACGGGGAAATTCGGTGTTGATGTAATGGCACTACTGGATGCTGCCAACACGGGTTCTTACGGAAATCCTGAGGCTACAAAAGTAAATATCGGGGTGCGTAATAATCCGGCAATTCTGATTTCAGGTCACGATATGAAAGACATGGAAGAATTGCTGAAACAGACCGAAGGAACAGGCGTTGATGTGTACACACACAGCGAAATGTTACCGGCGCACTACTATCCGGCTTTCAAAAAATACGAACACCTCGTGGGTAACTACGGTAATGCATGGTGGAAACAAAATACTGAATTCGAAAGTTTTAACGGACCGATTCTGTTTACTACCAACTGTATTGTGCCGCCAAAAGCATCGGCAACTTATACCGATCGTATTTATACAACCGGAGCTTCAGGTCTTAACGGAGCCATCCACATTCCGGATCGCAAGGATGGCAACATGAAAGATTTCAGCGCCATTATCGAGCACGCTAAAAAATGTGCTGCACCCCAGGAAATTGAAACAGGCGAAATCGTTGGTGGATTTGCACACGCTCAGGTTTTTGCACTGGCCGACAAAATTGTTGATGCCGTAAAATCGGGTGCTATCAAAAAATTCTTCGTAATGGCCGGCTGCGACGGACGTATGAAAAGCCGCGATTACTACACACAGTTTGCTGAGCAATTGCCACAAGACACTGTGATTCTTACCGCAGGTTGTGCAAAATACCGTTACAATAAATTGCCATTGGGAGATATCGGCGGCATTCCGCGCGTTATCGATGCCGGACAATGTAACGACTCGTATTCGCTGGCAGTTATTGCTTTAAAACTGAAAGAAGTATTTGAGCTGAACGATATTAACGAACTACCAATTGCTTACAACATTGCCTGGTACGAGCAGAAAGCAGTAATCGTGCTACTGGCACTGCTACACTTAGGCGTTAAAAATATACACCTTGGGCCAACACTTCCGGCATTCCTTTCGCCAAATGTTGCTAATGTTTTGGTTGAAAATTTCGGAATCGGCGGTATTACCGAGGTTGAACAAGATTTGGAATTATTTATGAGCGCAGTTTAGAAGTTGAGGAGAGAGGGACGAACCTTAAATTGAGGGACAGTTTGTTTTGAGGTTTTTACAATGGCATCTGCGAGAGTGGGTGCCATTTTTCATATAACTGTAACATTAAAAAAAACTTTTTACACTTGTCTTTTCAGACAGAAAATCCTTTTTCCTATAGCTGAAAATGGATTCAAAAAAGCCACCGCTGACGATAAAAAGCTAAAAATTAATTCCTTTCACTAAAATCAAGAAGCTTCCCGATGCTACCGATCGGGACAGGCTCTCCTTTTAGCCCTTCGTACCTCAGTGCTAACGAGCGTCAAACAGACTTGATTTTTTCACGCTCTCTCCATTTATTTTCTTAACGCTTTTTCTCGAAGGCGGACTTGAGGGCAAATTTTGTGCGGGCTCGTCAAAAATCCGTCAGTCGGGCAAATTGGTCACATTGAAAAAACGCAAAGGTTATTTTTTGATCCCGATAAAATCGGGACTTTCTTTTCATCGAATGGAAAAGAAAGAGCCTGTCTGGCTTGAAGACAAAAGCAAACTTAACACCCAGATTTTCAGCAAATCCGAAGAACTACAAATGATCGAACACCTTTTCGTTTAACGGCAGCGTAAACCAAAAAACAGAACCTTTTCCCAACGAACTCTCCACCCAGATTTTACCGTTATGCCATTCGATAAACTCTTTGCAAAGCATTAAACCCAGTCCGCTGCCTTTTTCGCCTTTGGTCCCCGGTACGGTTTCCTGTTTTCCCGTCCGAAATAAATACTTCATTTTATCGGGCTCCATTCCAACACCTTCATCGCGAATTCCCAGCGTTATAAAACGATCATCCGAATTACCTCTTACAATATAAACCGAACTTTCGGGATTGCTGAATTTTACCGCATTGGTAAGCAAGTTCCTGAAAATGAGCAAAAGCATATTATAATCGGCATACACATCTAATGTTTTATCCTGAATCCGATTTTCAATCACAACTCCCTTTTTCTTAGCTACTGCCTCAATTTCGTAAAGCGCCACTGAAATAAAATCATCAAGAACGATTGATTTTGGAGAAAACTCAATCACTCCCCGCTGCGACCTCGACCAGTTCATCAGATTCTCGAGTAAAGCAAAAGCCCCGTCACCAGCTGCTTTCAGGTTTTCAAGGATCTCCGCCATAAGTTTCTTATCGAACTTTTGGTACCCCTCGATCAGCACATCGGTGTACCCCAGAATTACATTAAACGGGTTTCGAAGGTCGTGCGCAATAACCGAAAATAATTTGTCCTTGGTGGCATTTATTTCCGCAAGTTGGTTGGTACGACTTGCCACAGCCCTTTCCAGTTTCTGCTTTTGCTGCTCGAGCGACCTCACACGCATGTGATTGACAAACCAAAAAATACCAACAAAAATTAAGAACAGAATTAAGATAAACCACCAGCTTTTCCACCACGGAGGTACTATAATAATTCTGAGGGCAATCCCTTCTTCATTCCATACCCCATCGCCGTTGGCACCTTTCACCCTCAAAATATACATTCCGGGATCAAGATTGGTATAGGTTGCCTGATGCCGTGTTCCGCAATAAATCCAATCTTTGTCGAAATACTCAAGCATGTAAGCATGTTGATTTTTTGTTGGGCTGGCATAATCCAAAACACTAAAATGAAAGGTTAAAACCGATCGTTTTTCAGAAATTTTAATCTCATCAACTTCTGAGATCACTCTTTCGAGCGGCGATCCGGGCTCGTTCGGATAAACCACTTTGTTAAAGATCTCCAGCTCTGTTAGTTTTACAACCGGCACATGTTCGTTCTTTTTCAGCTTCCCGGGGTAAATAATGCTAAAGCCGTTGATTCCTCCAAAATATAAATTGTTATCCGAGTCGACCAACACACTTCTCGGCCTGAATTCATTGCTTTGCAGGCCATCGTCGCTGTAATAACATTCAAATACATTTTGATTATCATTGTAGCGACACAATCCGTCAGAAGTTGAAAACCACAATAAGCCGTCGGCATCTTTTATAATACCATTCACTGTATTATTAGGCAAGCCGTCATTTACAGTGAAAGTGCGGACATCTCCGGTTTTCGGGTTAAAATGATATAAACCCGACAAGCTTCCCACCCAAACCGAAGTAGGACTTTCAACAAAAATATCGTAGATATGAGCCGCACTCAGCGTTTCCATTTCTTTTGTAACCGAACAATTGGTAAATGAATTATTTTCAGGAAAGTACCGTACCAATCCCGAGTTGGTTCCAATAAAAAAGGATTCATCGTCGGCCCTGCGAATTACGTTGACATAGTTTGCCGGAAGATCGCTGTTTTCAGCATCAAACACTTCCCACTTGTTTTCTTTTGGGAAATACCGCACAACACCCGAATTAAATGTTGCAATAAGCAAGTCGGAATGGTTGCCAAGGCAAACATGAAACAGGTTATCATCAGGAATTGGAGAATTCTCCGTATCAAACCGGGTAAAAAAATCGCTTTTTCCATCATAACGTACCAGGCCCGATCCCCAGGTTGCCAGCCAGCCGTTCCCGTCCTCATCTTCAATTATCGACAACACATAATCGTTGGGTAAATCAGAATTTGACGAATTCAGATTGGTAAAAAAACCGGTATTTTTATTCATAAAATTCACTCCACCCCCATCGGTAGCCAAGGCAATGATACTGTCGTTAAGCTCAAAAAAAGCATTTACCATATTGTTGGTATTGCTTAAATCTCCTCCTTTAAACTTACTGTACGAAACAATAGCCTCCCCATTTTCAGGAGCTATCTGTAGTCCGTTAGCATAAGTTCCAATCCATAAATTGTCACCGCTATCGATAAAAAGACATTCGCCCGAATAGGTTTTGGCAACCAGTGGATCGGATTTAGCAGACAGAAAATGTTTAAACTGTTGCCGGTTTTTGTCGAGGCAATAAATACCGTCGTTTTCGGCCCCTACCCAAATATTATTGTCTTCATCGGCTACGAGGCTTAACAAGCGGTTTTCCGAGATAGAACCCGGCTGATTCGGATCGTGCCTAAAGTTTTTTAAACGCGTTTCACCCTTGTTATTCCTTGCCACCATAAACAACCCCTTCGAAAAACTGGCCGCCCAAATGTTTCCCGAACGGTCTTCCATAATTTTACCGATTCTTGTTCCGGAGTAATCTTCATTGTTACCACCTTTTACTACCCTCTCAATTTCTTTTGTTTCGGTATTTAATACGGCAAGTCCATTGGCCGAACCAAACCATAGCCGTCCGTCGGAGGCAAGAAACACATCATCAATAACCGAAATGCCTAAATTATTTATATGCTCTACGGTATTTCTCTGCGGATCGAAACAAAAGATTCCGTTGGAACTGGCAATGTATACCGAACCATTTTTGTCCACTTGCAGGGCTCTTGCCTGAATGGGAAGATCGTGTAAACAGGATAATGAATCGTATTTAAAACTGTGCAACTTATCGCGTGTAGGATCATAAAAACTTAAGCCCGAATTCGACCCCACATACAAGCGGTTATTATTATCGATACACAGGGCCAGAATCAAATTATCAGCCAAGGCATTATTCTCAAGCTTGTTTTCATCTTGTCGGTAGGTTTTAAAATGGTAACCATCAAAACGATTAAGCCCCTTGCGGGTTCCTATCCACATAAAACTGTTTTGATCCTGAACGATACTTGTAACAGATGATGAGGATAAACCCTCTTCGGTTCCTAAATGATGTAGAGGAAGAAATTCGGGTTGTGCAACAACACGATTTATCTGAAAAGAAAAGATCAGAAGAATTCCGAGAATACCTATATGCCCTTGTTTTACTATCATTACACAACCTATAATACCCAGTTTAGAGCAATGCTTTTACTTCTACAAGGACGTATAAAATAATTGAAATGGAATTCACTGCCTATTATGCGTCAGGGGTTTCGAGAAATCAAACTTAAGAAATATATTTCTATCAACCATATGTTTTCCCTACTTATTTCGCACTTATACCCTATGATAGCGCACAAAAAATAGCAAAATGTCAGTTTTGGGGAATAATACTTTTCGGATTAAACTGTTTCCAAACAAAAATGAAATTGAGGGCTGTCGACAGCATTTCATAAAAAAAGGACGGTGAATTCACCGTCCTTTCTATAATATATGGAATTACTTTCTTAAGCTTTTCCTGCCGAACCCAAAACGTTTTCGTTTTTGTGCTTGTACAACTCTTTTAATGAATCGCGTGCAGGTCCCAGGTATTTACGTGGGTCGAATTCTGCAGGATTTTCGTTCATTGTTTTGCGGATAGCTGCAGTCATTGCCAAACGACCGTCAGAGTCGATGTTAATTTTACATACTGCAGAAGAAGCCGCTTTACGCAATTGATCTTCAGGAATACCTACAGCAGCTTTCAAATCACCGCCGTTTGCATTAATAACTTCTACCTGATCCATCGGAACAGAAGAAGAACCGTGAAGAACGATTGGGAAACCAGGAATACGTTTTTCAATTTCTTCCAGGATATCAAATTTTAATGGTGGTGGAACCAAAACGCCGTCTTCGTTTTTAGTACACTGCTCAGGAGTAAATTTGTGTGCTCCGTGAGAAGTACCAATTGAAATAGCCAGTGAATCAACACCGGTACGTTTTACAAAATCCTCAACCTCTTCTGGTCTTGTATAAGTTGATTCTTCAGCAACTACATCGTCTTCAACACCTGCCAAAACACCCAGCTCACCTTCAACACTTACACCGTGTGCGTGTGCGTATTCAACAACTTGTTTTGTAAGTGCCACGTTTTCTTCGTATGAGTGGTGCGAACCATCAATCATTACTGAAGAGAAACCGTTATCGATACAGTCTTTACACAATTCAAAAGTATCGCCATGATCCAGGTGAAGAACGATAGGAATTTCGCAACCCAGTTCTTTTACATACTCAACAGCACCACGTGCCATGTTACGCAACAAAGTAGCGTTGGCATATTTACGTGCACCTGATGATACCTGAAGAATTACCGGTGATTTTGTTTCAACACAAGCCTGAAGAATAGCCTGCATTTGCTCAAGGTTATTAAAGTTGTAAGCTGGAACAGCATATCCGCCTTCAACTGCTTTTGCGAACATTTCTTTTGTGTTCGTCAAGCCTAAGTCTTTGTAACTTACTGCCATTTTTATTCGAATTAATCTTTGGTTTTTAATTTTTTTTGCGCCGTGAAAGTAAATAAAAAACAGAGAATGAAGAGGTTTAGCTAAATCCCCGAATCGATATTTAACGTTAAATACAATAATGTTACAGCGTTAATTTTCAGATAATTTTGTCCGTTTTTTACGATCATTAACAAGGAAAAATTGGTTAACCTAAACTCAAATCGTAATTTTGTGTTCTTATTCTATTTGATTTAAAAGTAAAACGATTTAATTATGGGAAAAATATCCGAAAACGTTAAGCCGGGAGTTGTTACCGGTGCCGACGTACAATTTATTTTCGAAGAAGCTAAAGCTAAACAATTTGCCATGCCTGCAATAAATGTTGTAGGTTCTTCTTCAGTTAATGCAATTATGGAAGTTGCCAAAGAGGTAAACGCTCCTGTTATGATTCAATTTTCGAACGGTGGTGCTGCATTTAACGCCGGTAAAGGTTTAAAACTTGAAGGCCAGGAAGCAGCCATTTTAGGAGCTGTTGCAGGTGCAAAACACATTCACACTTTAGCTGAAGCTTACGGTGTACGTGTTATCCTGCACACCGACCACGCCGCAAAAAAATTGTTGCCTTGGATTGACGGTTTGTTGGATGCCAGCGAAAAACACTTCGCCGAAACCGGTAAACCACTTTTCAGCTCGCACATGCTTGACCTTAGTGAAGAGCCATTGGAAGAAAACATCGAAATCAGCAAAAAATACCTGGAGCGCATGGCCAAAATGGGTATGACGCTGGAAATTGAATTGGGTATTACCGGTGGTGAAGAAGATGGTGTTGACAACAGCGATGTTGATGCATCGAAATTATACACGCAGCCGGAAGAAGTTTGTTATGCTTACGAAGAATTGAGCAAAGTATCGCCAAACTTTACAATTGCGGCATCGTTTGGTAACGTGCACGGTGTATACAAACCGGGTAACGTTAAACTGACTCCAAAAATTCTTGACAACTCACAGAAATACATCCAGGAGAAACTGGGAACTAAAGAAAAGCCGGTGAACTTTGTATTCCACGGCGGATCAGGTTCAACACACGAAGAAATTCGCGAAGCTATTTCGTACGGTGTTGTTAAAATGAACATTGATACCGATACACAGTGGGCATACTGGGATGGCGTTCGTGCTTTTGAAGCTGCTAACCACGATTACCTGCAAGGACAAATTGGAAACCCTGAAGGTGATGAAAAACCAAACAAAAAATACTACGACCCACGTGTTTGGTTGCGTAAAGCAGAAGAATCAATGATTGCCCGTTTGAAACAGGCTTTTGAAGATTTGAATGCTATCGACGTTCAGTAAGAACAAATTTCGATATAAAATAATAAAAACCGTTTCTCTTTTGGGAAGCGGTTTTTTTATTCCAGCAACTGCGTATAATGCTCGTAGCGGCTAAAAATCTGTTTCACATAACTCACTGGTTCAATTCCGCGCACATAACCATATTTAATAAATGGTTTATTGTAATTCTCGGGATAGCTAAGTTTTAACATCGATTCTTCAACACATTCATCCCACCTGTAACTGTCAATTCCTTCCTCTTCGGCGAGTGTTCGTGCATCAAGCACATGGCTGTAACCACAGTTATAGGCAGCCATCGTAAATTTTATGCGCTGCACCGAATCAGGAATATCAATAAAACGGTCCCACAAAACTTTTAACACCTTGGTTGCTCCATCAAGGTTGTCCTCAGGGTCGGTCCTGTCTTCAACTCCGTAACGTTCGGCAGTTTGCGGCATCATTTGCATCAACCCTTTGGCTCCTGCCCACGATTCCGACACCGGATTAAACCTCGATTCCTGGTAAATCATCGATGCCATCAATCGCCAGTCCCAACCTATTGTATCGGCATAGGTTTGTATCAAATCGTCGTATTCACTTATCCGGTTGTGATTAATACTGTAGAAAACACTGTTTTCGCGCATCTTAAACGACCGTTCGTTTTTAAAGTACTTGTTGTAAATGACGTAATAAGCTACTCCGTTTTTCATCGAGTCGATCCAGCTGTTTAGTTCAGCCAGTAACTCATCCGAATTGGGCCGTAGAGCCCAGGCCATACGTTGCGAAAAACTAACCGGTACACGGATATCAAGATTGGGATAATATGATGCATTAATGCTGGCAATATTATTATCGGCAAAGGTGTACTTGATTTCACCGGTCGATACCATTTCAATAATCTTATCGGTCGACAAGTCGCCGGGCAGTGTATCAACATAAATTGTTCCGCCCATTTCGTCCATAAGGTTTTCTACCCGGTTCAGATATGACGAGTTGGCACGCACCGAAACGGTATCGTCAATCAGCTCAATGGCATCGTGTATTAACGCGTTTTGTACAGCACTCCATTTCATTTTTCGCCAGTTGTCGGGCTTTTTCTGCACCAAAACCTGGTGAGTGAGGTACAAATAATCGGAAAACTGCACCAACTCCTTGCGTTTTCCGGTAATGGTTAATCCATGCGCAATGAGGTCAACTTTTCCGTTCATCAGCATTTCGTGCATGGTCTCAAAATCATTCGATACCTCAAGTTTGTATTCAACACCAAGGTGTTCGGCAAAACGTTTCAGCAGTTCATACTCGTAACCCATAGGCTGTCCCCGGTACAGAAAATAACTGGTACTGCTATAGGTGGTAACCACATTCAATACGCCATCATCCAAAATCTCAGATAAATCACGATCAATAATTGGGCGATCTTCTTTCTTGTTGTCTTTTGGATTTTTGTTAGAGGTGCATGCAGCCAACATAAATAGCAAGACGATGCAAATAATACCAAAATAATGTTTTACCATACATTTTACGGTTTATAATCTCTGATCTTACTCCGGCAAGGTATAAAAAGAATTAGAAATATGAAATTTATCAGTTTTCACGCTCACATCATTTACATTTTAGTTACAGTTGCCACCAACTGCCACCTTACATAAAAGGATTCTTTAAAAATAAACCATCAAATGCACATTTTTCATTGTATGAAGCTGATTTAATTATATTTGCAGCTCGGTGCAAACCTATGAGAAATCGGAGTAAACATATTTTGCTGAGTTTATTGTTCGCAATTGTTGTTGGCGGTTTACCTGTTTTTGGAAACGATACACTACAGATCGATTCGCTAAAAACGGCTGTTAAAACGGAAACAAATGCGGAGAAGATCGTCGATATCTACATCGATCTGTCCGATTTATACGACTTCACCAATCCGGATAGTTCGTTGGCATACGCACAAAAAGCACTTGAGCTTTCGCAAAAAATAAACTACAAATACGGCGAAGGAACAGCACTTTTTCTTATCAGTTATGTGTACGACCAAACAGGCGACTGGCTTCCTGCCATTTCCAACCTCGAACAAGCCATTACTATATTTACCGAAACCAAAGATTCGGTGTCATTACTTGCTTGCTACCTTAACCTGGGCGTATTTTATTCGTACGGAAAAGACCAGGTACAGGCACTTAATTACCTGATTAAAGCAAAAAATATTTGCGAAGAGGCAAACCAAACTTACGGGCTTTCTGAAGCGTATTCAAATATTGCCACGTATTATGAATATTTAAAAGAATACCGAAGCTGCCAACTTTATTACCAAAAAGCTCTTGATGTTGATGTTGAAACCCAAAACACCCGAAACCAGTGTTTGAATCACATTTCGCTGGGCTATACCAACTTAAAATTAAATCAACAAGAACAGGCCCTTCATCATTTGAATAAGGCTCTGGAACTGTTACCACAAATTAATGACAAACAGCGGGAGATTGAAGTTCTCCTGGGCTTTATTACCCATTATCTTGAAACAGAAGATTTATCGTTGGCAAAAACGGATATTGAACGGGTTACTGATTTGAAAAACCAAAATAGTCAGATAAAATATGACGTTGAAATCAATTATTTACAAGGTAAATATTACCTCAGAAAGAAAGATTTCAATACAGCCACAAAATACTTCAACAAAGCCATTTCGAAAAGCCTGGAATTGGAAAAACTTGACTATGTCTCGGATTATTACACCGAAGCAGGAGAAGCTTATGCCGGCCTTGGGCAATATGAAAAAGCCTACCAAATGAACATGAAAGCCAAAGAGGCATTTCAATTGTTAAAGCCCGATGAAATTATAGAAGCACTGGGCAAATTCGAAGCCGACGAAGCCAGTAAGGCCGAAAGAAATAAAATTCTGCTCGAGCAGCAGTTGGCTTCAGCAAAAAACGAAAGCGATCAATTTAAATTTCGCGTAAAAGCGGCCTTTGCCATTGTTGCCTTACTTATTATTTTGGTGACACTCAGCTTTTTCCTTATCCTCCGAAAAAAACACACCGATGAGCTAAAAGCCAACTACAACACCATCAACCGTCAGAAATTATTGCTTGAAGAAAACCTTGTAAAACTTGCTGAAGACGAAAAAAACCTCAAAAAACTAAACGCCACAAAAGACAAATTCTTTTCGATTATAGCCCACGATTTAAAAAATCCGTTTAATGTTTTAATTGGCATTTCCGATTTGCTGCGTAATGAAAAGAAAACCAGAAACTCGGATGATTTTGATGTGCTTATTAACGGCATGTATCAGGCTGCCACCAGTGGTTACGAGTTGTTGGAAAACCTGTTGGAATGGTCGCGTACACAAACCGGATCCATTAAATTCGAGCCACAATCATTCTTTATTCATAAAGTTTTTGAAATTAACAAAGATCTCAATCTTGAGGTAGCCAAAACCAAAGGCATAAGCATCAACATTTCGGAAAAAAAAGTTATGGTTTATGCTGATTTCGATATGGTGAACTTTATTGTTCGAAACCTGCTGAACAACGCCATAAAATTCTCAAATCAAAACGGCAAAATTGATCTGCTTGTCAAAAAGGATGGCGAAATGCTGATTGTTACGGTAAAAGACAATGGCATTGGAATGACTCCGGAAATGATAGAAAACCTGTTTAAAATTGAAAAATCGGTGCAACGCGAAGGAACTGCTCACGAAAAAGGAACAGGACTGGGTTTAATTCTTTGCCAGGAATTTGTTAAAATAAATGGCGGCAATATCTGGGTCGAAAGCGAAGAAAATCTTGGCAGCAGCTTTCATTTCAGTCTTCCGCTTTCGTTATCGTAACTATCCTTTCCTCACAAAACGTGTTGCAGGATAGGTTTCGCAATCATTTGAATTATCCGATTTCTTTGCATATTTGTACCATACCAGTACCTACCAGTGTAAATTTTGTATCTGAAGCAACAAATATTTTACTGAGAGCGTATGTATGTATTAATAAAAAGGCGTCTGTGTATATAGAACCTTATATGAAATTCGGTTACAATACACCACCTTTATTACAAAAAGCAAGTTCTCTTATGTAGTACGCCGGCGTATTTATCCACTAAAAAACAAACAGTTTTTATAATATGAAATCATTATTTTCTTTCATTATCATTTTAGCTCTTTTCTCGGCCTGTGTTGAAATAAGCAGCGAAACACGAAGTGTACAAACACTGCAAAAAGACTGGAAATTTATTAACCAGGAAGTTGCCGATGCACAGCTTCCACAAACCGATGCAGCCAACTGGGAAACCGTTGAAGTTCCGCACGACTGGGCTATTAAAGGACCTTTTGATAAAGAAATTGATGCACAGAAAGTTCGCGTTACTCAGGATATGGAAAAAGAGGCTCGCCTGCGCACCGGACGCACCGGCGCACTGCCACACATTGGAATTGGCTGGTACCGCAAAACATTCGAGCTTCCGGATTTCGGTCCGGGCAAAAAAGCCCTGCTTGTTTTTGATGGTGCTATGAGCAACGCCGAGGTGTACATCAATGGGAAGAAAGTTGGAAACCGTCCCTACGGTTACAGCTATTTTTATTTCGATATCAGCGATTATGTAAATCCCGGAGAAGAAAACCTGTTGGCTGTTCGTCTTGAAAATAAAGAATCATCATCGCGCTGGTATCCCGGTGCCGGAATCTACCGCAAAGTGCAGCTTATTGTAAAAAACGAGGTGAATTTTAACCAATGGGGAACATTCATTACCACACCCTTTGTCTCGGAAGAAGAAGCCCAGCTAAACATTAAAGCCGAAGTTAACGGCAGTAACGTTAAAGTGGTTACCGAAATAAGAGATGCCGAAGGAAGCGTGGTGGCAACAAACACCACCGACGAACTATTTGGCTCAAAAACAGAGCAGAATATTGCCATTCCGAAGCCAAAACTCTGGGATACCGAATCGCCTTATTTGTACACCGCGAATATGAAACTGTACGAAGGCAACACGCTAAAAGACGAACAAAACATTCGTTTTGGAGTGCGAAGTGTGGTTTACGAACGCGGCAAAGGACTGGTATTAAATGGCGAAGTTACCAAGTTTAAAGGGGTGTGTCTGCACCACGATTTGGGGCCGCTTGGAGCTGCTGTAAACAAAGCTGCCTTAAAACGTCAACTGACGATTCTAAAAGATATGGGTTGTAATGCCATCCGTTCATCACACAATATGCCATCAATGGAGCAATTGGAGCTTTGCGACGAAATGGGTTTTCTTTTCCTTGCCGAAAGTTTTGACGAGTGGGCCAAACCAAAAGTTGAAAATGGCTACAACCTTTATTTTAACGATTGGGCCGAAAAAGATGTGGTAAATCTGGTTCGCGCTACACGCAACCACCCGTGTATTGTTATGTGGAGCTCGGGCAACGAAGTACCCGACCAGTGGGGCAACGAAGGTGTAAAACTGGCCAAATGGCTGCAGGATATTTTCCACCGCGAAGACCCAACACGCCCGGTTACCGTTGGAATGGACCAGGTGGGCAACACGCTGAAAAACGGATTTGGTGCCATTATGGATATTCCCGGCTTAAATTACCGTTTGCATTTATACGACGAGGCTTACGAGCGGTTTCCTCAAGGCTTTATTCTTGGCTCGGAGACCGCATCAACAGTGAGTTCACGCGGAATTTACAAGTTCCCGGTAAAGGAGGGAAAAATGGTTCGATACGATGATTTCCAAAGCTCATCATACGATTTGGAAGCTTGTTCATGGTCGAACATTCCTGACGAAGATTTTTACTGGCAGGATGATTTTGACTGGGTAATTGGCGAATTTGTCTGGACCGGGTTTGATTACCTCGGCGAGCCTACTCCATACAACGAGGCGTGGCCATCGCGCAGTTCATATTTTGGCATTTGCGATTTGGCAGGTTTACCCAAAGACCGCTACTACCTGTACCGCAGCCGCTGGAACACGGAAGACGAAACCCTGCACATTCTTCCGCACTGGAACTGGAAAGGCCGCGAAGGAGAAACAACGCCTGTTTTTGTGTACACCAATTACAACAGTGCCGAATTGTTTGTAAATGGCAAAAGTCAGGGCATTCAGAAGAAAAGCAGGGAGACATTACTGAACCGGAACCGCCTGATGTGGATGGATGTAAAATACGAACCCGGAACCGTAAAAGTTGTTGCTTTCGATGATGACGGGAATGCCGTTGCAGAACAGGAAATTCACACTGCGAGAGCGCCTCATCACCTGCAATTATCAGCCGATCGCGATGAGATTTCTGCCGACGGTGATGACCTCAGTTACATCACTGTTTCGGTGGTTGACAAAGACGGCAACCTATGCCCTACTGCTACTAACCAACTGAATTTTAAAGTTAGCGGTGCCGGAAAATACAAAGCTGTTTGTAATGGCGATGCCACTTCGCTCGAGTTATTCCACCTGCCAACAATGAAAGCTTTTAGCGGCAAACTGGTGGTAACGGTTCAATCGCTTGAAGAGGCCGGAGAAATGCAACTGGAAGTAAGTGGCGAAGGACTTGAAACTGCAACAATTTCGATTCAAACAAAACAGATTTAATACGACTAACTAATTATGAGAAAACTAATCTTACCAGCTATTCTAAGCTTGCTGCTGCTGGCTTGCCAGCCTAAATCTAAAACAACAGAGACGCAGCCTGCGCGGCCAAATATTATTTACATCCTGGCCGATGATTTGGGTTATGGCGATCTGAGTTGCTACGGGCAAACGCATTTTTCAACACCCAATATCGATAAGCTGGCCGCAAATGGCATGCTGTTTACCCAGCATTATTCGGGTTCAACGGTTTGTGCTCCGTCGCGCTCAGCATTAATGACCGGGCAACACACCGGCCACACACCCGTTAGAGGCAACAAAGAATGGCAGCCCGAAGGCCAGTATCCAATGGCGGCCAGTGCTGTCACAGTGGCCGAAGCACTTAAAGAAGCTGGTTACGCCACCGGTGCTTTTGGCAAGTGGGGATTGGGTTATCCCGGCTCGGAAGGCGATCCGAACATGCAGGGATTTGACGAGTTTTATGGCTACAACTGCCAGCGAATGGGACATAACTACTACCCTTATCACTTATGGCACAATCAGGAAAAAATTGTTCTTGAAGGCAATTCCGGTAAAAAAACGGAATCGTACGGACCGGAACTCATTCATAAAGAAGCGCTTCGTTTTATCGAAAACAACAAAAACCAACCGTTTTTTATGTATTATCCGTCCATAATCCCACACGCCGAGTTGTTTGCACCTGAAGAGTATATTGCCAAATACCGTGGCAAACTTGAGCCCGAAAAAGCTTACAAAGGAGTTGATGATGGCCCCAACTACAAACAGGGTGGCTACGGTTCGCAACAGGAAACGCATGCAGCATTTGCTGCCATGGTGGATTACCTTGATATGCAGGTTGGCGAAATCGTTGCCAAACTGAAAGAGCTGGGGATTTACGACAACACTTTGATCATTTTTACATCTGATAACGGACCACATTTGGAAGGTGGAGCCGACCCTGATTATTTCAACTCAAACGGACCATTAAAAGGCTACAAACGCGATTTATACGAAGGCGGTATCCGGGTCCCAATGATTGCAATGTGGAACGGAAAATTTAAAGCCGCCAGCACATCCAACCATATTTCTGCATTTTGGGATGTATTTCCTACCATCGCTGAAATTACCGGTATTTCTGCTCCCGACTCCATTGACGGAGTTTCATTTTTACCTACGCTGCTGGGCGAAGAACAAACAGCTCAGCACGATTATTTGTATTGGGAATTCCATGAATTGAAAGGCCGACAGGCAATTCGTAAAGGCGACTGGAAACTGGTGCGATACAATGTTTTCACACCCGAAAAAACAACTACCGAATTATACAATCTGGCTACCGATGTGGGCGAAGAGAACAATGTTGCTTCCGATCATCCTGAATTGGTTGAGGAAATGATTACGCTAATCAAAAAATCACATACTAAATCTGATCTTTTTAAATTCGGAAATGAAGAATAAACGGAACATTATGAGCAACAAAATCACATTTCTGCTTCTAATTACGATTACATTGTTATCGTGTGAGCCCAAAAAACAAGAGGTTTCAAAACCCAATGTTCTTTTTATTCTGGTTGACGATTATGGCTACACCGATTGCAGCGTAATGGGCAGCAAATACTACGAAACACCTAACATCGACCGTATTGCCAACGAAGGAATGCTGTTTACCGACGGCTATGCAGCTTGTCAGGTTTGCAGCCCGTCGCGAGCCAGTATTTTAAGCGGAAAATTCCCCGCCCGACACGGCATTACCGACTGGATTGGAGCAAAAACCGGCGAAGAATGGAGTAATACAGGCCGGGCTACAAAACTGCTTCCACCGGAATATGTTCATCATCTTGAACACAGCTACACCACATTGCCCGAAGCAATGAAAGAGGCCGGTTATAAAACTTTTTTTGCCGGGAAATGGCATTTGGGCGAAAAAGGATCGTGGCCCGAAGATCATGGTTTTGACATCAATAAAGGCGGCTGGGATGTTGGTAGTCCCATTGGCGGTTATTACGCCCCCTGGGAAAATCCGAATCTCCCTAGTGGCCCCGATGGGGAAAACCTCACCATGCGCCTGGCGAAGGAAACGGTAGACTTCATCAAAAACCATAAAGACACCGCTTTTTTCGCTTACCTGTCGTTTTATGCGGTACATGGCCCCATTCAAACCACACAGGAAAAATGGGCCAAATACCGCGATAAAGCCGAAGAAATGGGAATTGCCGAAACCGGATTTGAAATGGGTCATTTTCTGCCCATCCGCCAACACCAGGATAACCCCATTTATGCCGGGCTGGTAGAAAGTACCGACGACGCAGTTGGTTACATTCTTGATGCCCTGGACGAATTGGGTCTATCAGAAAATACAATAATCTGCTTTACCGGCGATAATGGCGGAGTGGCGGCCGGCGATGCATTTGCCACCTCGAATAAACCCTTGCGTGGCGGCAAAGGATATCAATACGAAGGCGGAATTCGCGAACCATTCTTTATAAAAGTTCCTGAGCTGGGAAATGGACAGACGTGCAACACACCTGTTACCGGAACCGATTTCTACCCAACAATTCTGGAACTTTGCGGGGCCAATTTAAAACCGGAAGAACACAAGGATGGAGTGAGTCTTGTTCCGCTTTTAAAAGGCGAGTCGCTTGCCGAACGCCCTTTAATCTGGCATTATCCGCATTACGGGAACCAGGGCGGCGAACCATCATCAATTATCCGTTTGGGCGATTGGAAGCTTATTCATTATTACGAAGACGGTCGGGAAGCTTTATATAATTTGAAAAACGATTTAAGCGAAACCAATGACCTGGCGGCAGAGTATCCGGAAAGAGTAGAACAATTGAGCCAACAACTTTTTGCCATGCTGGAAGAAATGGGCGCTCGTTACCCAACACAAGATCCAACGTGGACAGCAGAGCGCGAAAAGGCTCATCTGCAAAATGTCATCAACAAAAGATGGCCGGCACTGGAAAAAGAACGGCTTTGGATGCTCTCAGAGGATTTCGATCCGGGTAATAACTGGTGGGGAAGTAAAATCACGATTGACTAAGCAAAATATAGTCATATTTTATATCTTTTACGTCTTAATAAAACAGTACATACTTTTAATGGCTTAATAAACAACAGACAAAACAGCACATAATTTAAACCACATAACCAATGGAAAGAAGAAATTTTATTCGAAACACAGTAGCGGGCAGCCTGGCATTTAGCGGTATTTCCGGAATTGCAAGTGCAGCAACGCCAGATTCAAAAGTGTCAAATTCGGCAAAGTTTAAGTTGAAATACGCTCCGGGGCTTGGAACTTTTCGCGAGCATGTTGGACAAGACCCCATTGAGAACCTGAAGTTTATTGCCGACCAGGGTTTTACTGCATTTTTTGACAATGGCCTGATGTGGAAACCGGCCGAAATGCAGGAAAAAATTGGTAACGAAGCAGCACGGCTTGGTCTTGATATTGGTCCGTTTATCGTTTATGCCGATCATGGTGCCAAATACGCTGTTACTGACGATCCTGAAGTGACTAAAATGCTGGTAGATAAAACAAAAGAAGCACTTGATGTACAAAAAAGAACAGGTGCAAAAACAGGACTGATAACATTCGGTATATACGACGAAAAAATGGATTGGGATTATCAAACCATTAATGTAATCAATAATATGCGCGCTTGTTGTGATGTTGCCGGAACAACCGGACTGGAGATGGTTATGGAACCACTTAACCACCAGGTTGACCATCCAAAATTATTCCTCACAAAAATGGCTCAGGCTAAAATGATATGCGTAGCCGTTAATCATCCAAGCTGTAAAATTGTCGACGACCTGTACCATCAGCAAATTACCGAGGGGAACCTCATTATGAACATGGATATCTGCTGGGATTATATTGGTGCATTTCATTGTGGCGACAACCCCGGACGTAAAGAACCCGGAACCGGTGAAATTAACTTTGTCAATATCTTCAAACATATGCACGACAAAGGCTACAAAGGCACAATTTGCGCCGAACATGGTAAAAGTATTTCCGGAAAAGAAGGCGAAATAGCATTTATTGAAGCCTACCGGAAAGCTGATTCTTTTGAAGTTTAAGAGTTAAAATAATAGATAATTGAAAAAGGTGGTTTGTTAACAAACCACCTTTTTTCATTTATGTTTAATCTAAGAGGAGGGTAGGCAGTTTACGGCAATACTACCGAAGAACCGCCAAATATTTTGTATTGGTTAGTATGTCCTTCTCTGAACGTTTTGCAAAGATCGTTCGACATTCGATAAACGCAGCTTCAAATCGTAAAAATTAAGCTCCATATTGTAAAAAGCATATACCTATACCAATAATTTGTACTTTTATAGCACAACTTAATTCGCAAATGATTCAAACTATTGCTCTATTGTCTCCCATTTACGTCACCTTATTTTGGGGCATAATATTTTTAGTTCAAAAAAGATCGGACAATGCCCCACGGTGGACACTTGGCCTGTTTTTAATTTTTGCGTGCTTTTTATATATCTCTCATGCCATATTTTTTTCGAGACTGTATCACCTTTATGCCTTTTTCGAAAGTATTTATTTATACACCGGACTGTCGCTCTACCCTCTTTTTTACACTTATATTTTAAAACTAACAACCCATAGCTTTAAAACACCCCGTCATTTATTTCATTTTATACCCGGGGTCCTTTTTGGGGTAGTTTCGCTACTATTAACGCTTACACTCTCACCCGAACAACGTATTTACTACGTGAAGCACATTCTCGTTGAAACAAACCTGAAAGCAATAAATTTCAACACTTTACCCGGAATAAAAGGATACATCTTTCTGCTCAGCCGAATTGTTTTTATTCTTCAAACAATAGTTTATCTGATGCTGGTAATTCGACTCTCCAACCAACATAATAAAACCATTAACCACTATTTCTCGAATACCGAAGGCAAAAAAATGAACTGGGTACGTAACCTGAGTATCCTTGCTTTTGCCGTATCGGTTGCAGCTATAGCTTTTGCGCTTTTAGGAAGGAGTTATTTTATACATCATAACCTTTCGCTTCTTATTCCTTCAGTTTTTTTCACCACAATATTTTTTCTCATCGGCTACAAAGGAAATATGCAGCGCGAAATCTTTGAAATATTATACGAACAAGAGGAAAACAATGCAGATGAGGAGATTCCGGAACCCCCTGAAGATGATTTAAAAACACGACTTTTAAAACTATTTGAACACGACAAAATATACCAGGTTAACGAACTGAGAATAAGTACGGTTTGTGAATCGCTGCTTACCAACCGCACCTACATTTCGAAATTGATAAACGACGAATTTGAAATGAATTTTAACGAGTTTGTAAATAAGTACCGGGTTGAAGAAGCCAAACAGCTTTTGCTTTCACGGGAAAACAACAAGTTTACGATGGAATATATTGCCCAGCAAGCCGGCTTTGGTTCCGTTGCATCATTTTCGCGGGTGTTTAAAGAAATTGAGGGAACGACTCCGGGAAAATATCGCGAAAAAAATTCTTCAAAAATGGCTTAATTATTACGGAATCTCATTACTCATACCTGAGCGCCTCAACAGGATTTCGACTGGCTGCTCGATACGATTGAAAACTTACCGTAAACAAGGCGATCGCTAATGCCAGAACTCCGGCCACCACAAAAATCCACCAACTCAAAGTGGTTTTATAGGCAAAATTCTCCAACCATTTATCCATGGCAAACCATGCCGCCGGACAGGCAATAACAAAGGCCAGCGCCACCCATTTAATGTAATCTTTATTCAGCAGTGTCAGAATTTCGGAAACGCGCGCGCCATTTACTTTTCGCACACCAATTTCTTTGGTACGGTTTTGTGTAATAATCAGCGCCAGGCCAAACAAGCCCATGGAGCAAATAAACAAGGCAATAAGCGTAAAAACCGATAACAAGCGAGCCTGTAGCAACTCGGCTTTGTACACTCGTTTATACATGGCATTAACGTGCTCGTACTGAAACGGATATTCGGGAAACAGCTCATTCCACACTTTTCTCATATCGGCAAGCGCTTCGCCTTTCATTCCGTGTTTAAACGACACCACAAAGTTTAAAAGCCACAATTTATCGCGTTTAAAAAGGACCAGCGGCTCTACCTGTTTTCGTAAACTCGACAAATGAAAGTCTTCAACAACGCCAATAATTTTACCTTTTGGTATGATAATTCCCGATCCCGGAGATGAAAAAATAAGTTTGAAATCTTTGCCAACAATATCCTCCGGATTCGAATAATGCAGGCGTTCCATCGCTGCTTTATTGATGATGTATTCACCCGAACCTTCATTGTCTTTGTTGTTTTCCGAAAAATTGGTACCGGCCAAAAACTGCAGGTTGAATATCGATGCAAACGAATAATCGCAGGGGAAAACACCAATACCATCAGAATTCTGCCCGGGATCTTCCGTTTCGTAACCTTCCATTTCAAACGGAAACATATCGTTTGCCTCGCCACCCGGTGGTTCCAACATGGCAGAAACCGACTCGATGCTGTTGTATTGCAGCAATTCTTCTTTAAGCACGCCAAACTTTTGCTGAATACTGGCATGAACCGATTCAAAACAAATCACATTGTCTTGCTGAACACCCATACTGTTTTTTAGCGCGTAGTTGGTTTGCCGCGAAATAACAATTACGGTAATGATTAATGCAATGGAAAAAGCATATTGAAAAACGATCAAAACACGGCTGACACCATTGCGGTGAACCGCCACGGCAGATCCTCTGTTTCCGCCCAGGCGAATAGAAGAGAAAACCGATTTCAGAACCGGAAGCATTCCAAATACCAGCGTTAATAAACTGAATGCCAAAACCAACAGAATGATTGTGGTAGAATTACCGGCCAGCAAATTCAGTTGATAAAAACGAATGATTCCGGTGTTGACCGGCACCGACAGTAAAACGGTAAAAAACAAGGCGGCCGCAAGAATACAAATCCCCTCGAAAAAGAAATACTTAACCACCGCACTTTTTGAGGAGCCCAACAGCTTGTTTATAAACAGGTATTTTGCGCTGAAACCACTCATACCGATATTCAGGTTGGCGTAATTACTAATTGAAATTAGCAGCAAAATAAAGGCCGCGATAGCCAGCACATAGACATTACGGATGTTGCTGTTTTCTTCTATCTCGCGGAGTTTATGCGAGTTTAAATGAATATCGGAAATCTTTTGCAAATGCACTTCGGTATCCATTTCCTCCGGATTGGTTTCGTTATTGTTTTTCAGGTAATCGTAAATTCCAGCCGTAACATTTTCAGGCGTAGTATTTTCGTTTAAAACCAGGTAGGTCCAGGCCCAGCCGTAGGTAAACTGATCAGTCAGTGGTGTGGCCACAAAATCGGGATGAAAGTGACTGTTTGCCGGAAAATCTTCCATTACTCCTGCAATGGTAAAATCCTGATCCTCGCCGTAATATTGCCCGGACGGTAAAGTAAGCACCTCTCCCACCGGGTTCTTTTCTCCAAAAACCATTTTTGCAAAAGTTTGGGTGACCACCATCGATGCCGGATTTTCAAGCACCGATTGTTTATTGCCAATCAACATTTTTGCATCAAAAACATTAAAAAAAGTACTGTCGCACTCAAAAGCCTGCGCCACTTTGTAGTACCGCTGATCGTATTTCATTAAACCACCACGCACCGGACGTAAACGGACAAATTCCTCCACCTCCGGAAGCGCATCGCTCATTTCATGAATATACCCGGGATTGATGATGCGGGCAAAGTGTTTTCCGCTGAAAAAATCAGGATCTGTGGTTGTATAGCGGTAGATCTGAGCTGACTTCTGATGAAACGAATCGTAAGTCAACTCATTTTTCAGAAACAGCGCAATAAATATTATCCCGGTTAAGGCCAGACCAAGTCCGATTATTTTTACCAGGTTTAAAAACGGATGCTTTTGCAGGTTTCTTAATACAACTTTCAATACCATCTGTGCTTAATTAAGCTGTCATTTCTCACTGCGTTCGAAAGGACAGATATTTGAAACTTATTTTTGATAATTGCTATTCGTCTTCTTTCAAATAACCATCTTTTAAACGGACAATACGGTTTCCGTATTTTGCATTTTCTTCAGAGTGTGTAACCTGGATGATGGTCATTCCATCATCGTTCAGTTTTTTCAGTAGCTCCATAATCATTTGTCCCTGTTCGCTGTGCAGGTTTCCGGTAGGCTCGTCGGCCAGTAAAAGTTTCGGGCTACCCACAATGGCTCGTGCAATGGCTACCAGTTGTTGCTGACCGCCCGACAACTGACTTGGAAACAGATCCTTTTTGGCCACAATACTAAAACGATCGAGCATATCAGCAACCATGGCTTTGCGTTCTTTGCCTTTCACCCCGCGATAAACCAATGGTGTTTCAATGTTTTCGTACACATTCATTTCCTCAATCAGGTGAAAAGCCTGAAAAATAAAGCCGATGTGACTACGATGGTACTGCACCTTTTGTTTTTCTTTTAACTGGTTGGCCGGCTGGTTGAGAAACAAATATTCGCCTTCGTTAGGTTCGTCCAGAAACCCAATTATATTCAGCAAAGTTGATTTACCGGCACCACTGGGCCCCATTATTGAAACAAATTCACCTTGATTAATATCAAGGTTTACTCCTTTTAATACAAAAGTTCGCTGAAACTTTGCGTCGTAGTATTTGTCGATGTTTTTTAGTTGTATCATGTTACTAGCTTTGAGCAGAGAGCATCGAGCTACGAGCCCTCCTTTTATTCATATTTATTAATTTCTAATCTTGTTAATTTTATATATCCTGCCCATCCTAATTCCGATACTTTCACTCATACTTCAGACTATCCACCGCACTCGAATGTGCTGTTTTTAGTGTTTGATAACTAACGGTTAACGATGCGATTGACACCAGCACTACAATGGGCAACGCAAAAAACCACCAATTCATTTCCGTCCTGAATGCATAAGACTTCAGCCACTCATTCATTATAAAAAAGGCTAAGGGAATACCTAAAATTGCCGAATACAATGTCAGATAGATAAACTCGCTGGAGAGGTTATAAAACAAACTCGGCGTTGATGCTCCCAGAGCTTTTCGGACACCCATTTCCTTTTTGCGAATTAATCCGGCAAACAGTGCCAGTGCCCATAATCCCAAACAAGCAATAAAAATGGCCATCAACGCAAACAAACCAAAGATGGTGGCAAATTTCCGATCAAGCGAATATTGTGCTTCATAAAACTGATCGGAAAAGAAATAATCAAAAGTTGATTCAGGGAAAAACTGATTCCAGATTTCGTTTACCTTACCCGAAGCAGAAGCAACATCAGCCCCCGATATTTTCAGGGATAAATATTTAGGTCGCAGCCACCCGATGCTGTTGTACATGATCATCATTATCGGGGTGTACGATTTATTCAGCGATTGCTGATGGTAGTTTTCAACCACACCAATTACCTGGTAAGGTTCCGCTTCCCCTTCAATTAAAACCTTCTGATCAATGGCATCGGCGTTATTCGCAAAACCCAGCTGTTTCACCGTTTCTTCGTTCAGAATAACCTTTTTTATATCGTTGGTAAAAGTTTCGTCAAAACCTCTTCCTTCCAGAATATTCATTTCGTAAGTATCAATAAAATCGTAGTCAACTGTTTGCATTTCGTACAGGCGGTTTTGTTTGGCGGCATCTTCAAACAAACGATTCGATGCAAAAAAGGCCACTTCCATTCCAGGCACCGCATTTGAAATAGCCACATTTTTTACATCAGGCAAATCTTTTAACTGGCGTTTGAAACTCATGACTTTCTCCATTAAATTAGGAGTTTGTGCAGGGAATTTAACCACCAAAGTTTTATCGATGTTTATCCCGAGCGGCTGATTCTGCATATATTTTAGCTGCGCATAAACCACCAGAGTTCCGCAAATTAAAACCAGCGACGCCACAAACTGAAAAACCACCAAACCTTTTCGTACCATGCCTGCCCGTTGCGAGTTCAGGTATTTTCCTTTCAATATAATTGCAGGTTTTACATTCGAAAGCACAAGCGATGGATACAGCCCGGAAAGAACGATACCCGTTACAAGAAACAGTGTGATTAATACCCAAAAGCGTGGCATGTATAAAATTGAAAAACCAATGTTTTTGCCGATAAACGAATTAAATGAGGGAATAAGAAGCAGGAATAACCCAATTGATACAGCCAGGGCAATAACATTTACCAGGGTTGACTCAATTAAGAACTGGATGATCAGTTGCTTTTTCTGTGCCCCCGACACCTTTCTCACACCCACCTCGCGTGCACGCTCCAACGACCGTGAGGTAGTAAGATTTATATAGTTGATCCAGGCGATAAGAAGAATTGCCAGTGCAATCAGAACCAGGGCTTTTACCGCTTTTTCGTTTCCTTTGGCTTCGCGTTCGTATTGTTTTTGCGGAGTCAGATGGATATCAGCCAACGGTTGTAGTTCAATGGCCCAGGTTTTATTTTTTAGTGCATCGGCTGTTTTGTATTTTTCCGACATAGCCGGAAAAGCTTTCTCAATGCTTGCAGGCGAAATACCGGGTTCCAGCTGAACATACGAATAGGTTTCGTGCAGGTACCAGAAGTTTTTAATCCAGTCGGGTTGTGTATCCCACGACACGAAATAGTCGAAATTAAAATGGCTATTGGCCGGAATATCTTCCAGCACACCGCTTACCTCGCATTCATAAGCCTGGTTTAGCGTTCTGAACTTTAAAACTTTACCCAGCGGATTTTCATTCTTAAAAAACTTATGGGCTGCCAATTGCGAGATCACTACTTTATTCGGACTGCTTAAGGCAGTTGACACATCTCCATCAATCAGTTTAAACGAGAAAATGGAAAAGAAAGAAGGTTCGGTAACAACTACCGTATTTTCGCGGGATTTCTCCTCTTCGTAACTCACCATTTGCTCCGTACTGTTAATGGCAATTCGCACATAATCCTGATTACCGGGAATATTTTCTTTCATGGCACTGGCGTAACCAAACGATGCCGTAGCCCAGTCGTCGGTAAGTGTTTCACCTTCGTAGAATTTACTTTCAACACGATATATACGATCCGCATTTTCATGCATCGAGTCGTAGCTGCGCTCGAAACTTACATAGTTAAAAATGAGCAGAGCCACCACCATCCCAATTACTAAACCGGTGATATTTATAAAAGTGAAAAGCTTGTTTTTCAACAAGCTACGAAGTGCAACTTTCAGGTAATTTCTAAACATATTTTTAATAAACTTTTATTATTCGTATCTGAGTGCCTCAACCGGATTTAACAACGATGCTTTTAATGCCTGATATCCACTCGACACTAAAGTTACGAAAACGGAAATTCCCAACACAAGCAGCAAATCAAAAACTGTGAATTGATATTTAAAATGTCCGGGTGTTACGTTCTTCAGGAAGTTGGCCAGTGGGTATACAATTATATTTGCCGCTACAACCAGAAGAATAAACTGCCGGGTTATTAGCGGCAATATTTGTGCAGCTTGCGCTCCCTGGACCTTTCTAATTCCAATTTCCTTTATACGTCGCTGCGAGGCAAAAACAACCAGCCCAAATAATCCCATTGCCGCAATTAACACCGCCATTATGGTAAAAAAAGCAAATGTGTTTTTGGCACTCGTCCAAATTTCCAATGCCAGCCGGTAAGTTCCAACATCGTACCCATTTACTTCAAAAAGAATATTCGGGAATGCCTCGTTTAATACCGAGTTAATATGCTCAAGGCTGCTTGTCATTGTATTTGGATTCACCTTAAAAGTAAGGTCGTTATTACTTGCAAAACCTTCATTGCGATACAACAGCACATACGGAATTATTGGATTATGTACATCTTCAATATTGAAATCTTTTATAACACCGATTACAGTAAAGTGGCCATCAATCATTTCAAGCCATTTCCCGATCGGGTTGTCCCAACCAAATTGTTTTACGGCAGTTTCGTTTATCAAACATGTTTTGGTTTCGGCTGAATAGTCGGTTGAAAAGTTACGCCCATCCACCAATGTCATACTCATTGTATTCAAATAATTTTCGTCAGCCTGGTTCCATCGTACATAAGCATGATCGTCTGTCGGGCCTCCCTCGTAATGAACACGTGTTCCCCAATTTGAATGCAACGGCGAATTAATCGAAATAGTCATGTTCTCGATTCCGGGATTTTCAAGTATCCGCTCCCGAACCTGCTGATATGAAACCGTGCTATTGACACTTGGTAATTTACAATGCAACAGGTTATCTTTTGTGTAGCCAAGATCTTTGTTTTTCAGAAATGTAACCTGCTTGTACATCCAGATACTTGAGGTTAAGAGCACCACAGAAAGTATAAACTGAAGATAGACCATGGCGGTTAATCCACGCACTTTCCCTTTGTTGAAAGAACCTCTGCCTTTTAAAACATTTACAGGCTTTAAACGCGATATAAACAGGGCGGGATAGCTTCCTCCGATAAAACCTGTTACTACAACCGTAGCCAGTAGAAACAACACAAACAGAGGATTTTGCAGTAACTGAAGTTCGATATTCCGGTTTACAACATTATTAAACAAGGGCAGTAAAAGATACGCCAGGAACACGGCAAATGCCAGCGAGATTAGTGCAATTAACACCGCCTCGGTAAGAAACTGCACCCGCAAAATGTTTCGGTTGCTGCCCGACACTTTGCGAATACCAATTTCAACAGCGCGCATGGTAGAAAACGACGTGGTTAGATTCATAAAACTCACACAGGCCAGCAAAAGGGTTAAAATACCAATGAAAGAGAAAAAGTAAATAATAGAGCCCCGGTCGTCGCGTACACGTTCTTTCAGGTGTAAATTGCTTAAGGGTTGAAGAAAGCTGACCCGTTTCGATTCCTTATCGTAACGTCGAATCACATCCGCTATTTTCTCATTCACCGTAACGGCCAAAGCACCGGGTTTTAGCAACACAAAAATCTCGAACGAACTATTGTCCCAGTTATCATTGTATCTTTTTACCAGGTCGGCATTCGACCTAAAATACGTGGCTACAATCGACGATTGTTCAGGAATATCCTGCATAATTCCGGTAACACGAAGCTCCTGTTTTTTCTCATCAAAAATTATTTTCCCCATCGCATCCTGTCCGGGAAAATATCTTTCGGCCATCGATTCACTCAATACGATAGAATTGGGATCGTCGAGCACATCTTCTTTATTTCCCCGAATTAATTTAAACGAGAAAAAACCGAAAATTTCAGATGGCGCAAGCAGTCCGGTTTGCTCCTTAAAAACACGCTCCTCATCGGGCGACAAATACTCGTTCCAAATTTCGTTGGTGGCAATGGCATTCTCAACTTCAGGAACATTATCGCGAATGAATTTTGCCATGGGAACAACGGATTGACCGGTTTCATCCATTCTGTCGGTCATTTTATACGATTGAACACGATAAATCCGGTCGAAATTTTCGTTGAACTTATCGTAGTCCATTTCATACTGAACATAGCGGGCAACCAAAATAAAAGCAGCTAGCCCCACCGAAAGGCACAAAATCTGGATAGCAGAAAGTGTTTTCCTCCTTCTGATATTCCGCCAGGCTATTAAAATAAAATGTTTAATCATGGTTTTTGTTTTCTAATCATTGTCTGAATCCGGATAATCAGGATTTAATGATTTTCAGGATTATTGTTTTTTGTAAAATCGCTTTGTTTGCACAACCAATAATTTTGTATGTCAGTTCATCTTATATAATCGTCATTTTTCATTTTATAATCTTGTTAATCCTAAAATCCTACACATCCTGATTCCGACATGTTTTACTCGTACCTCAAGGATTCAATACTGACGAAACTTCGTTTGTCAGCATCTCCGCACTTCTCACTATTCGTATCGAAGTGCTTCAACCGGATTACGTGTTGCAGCACGCCAGCTGTGCCAGGTTACGGTTAGCAATGCAATTCCCAGTGCCAGCAAACCGGCCAGTGCAAAAATCCACCAGCTCATGTTGGTTTTGTAGGCAAAGTTCTCGAGCCACTTACTCATGGCATAAAAAGCAAGCGGAGTAGCTATAACAAATGCAAAACCCACCCATTTTACAAAACTCTGGTTTAGCAATCCTAATATTTCGGAAACCGTTGCACCGTTCACTTTTCGGATACCGATTTCTTTGGTGCGTTGCTGAGAAATAAACAGGGCCAACGCACTGATCCCGATAATGCTGATAAGAATCCCGATGGTTGAAAATGCAAATAGGATACGGCTCAAAATCATCTCTGCTTTATATTGTTGAGCAATTTTTTCATCAATAAAAAAGTAGTCGGGTTCCTGGTTGGGGTAATATTCATTCCAGGTGTTTTTTATGGCTTCCATGCCGGCGTGCAGGTTATTTATTCGCACGTGGGTAAAACGTGCCCTCGGTCCGCCTTCATCCAGCCAAAATGCAAAATCGCCAATGCTTTCGTGTGCCGAACTGTAATTAAAATCCTCAGCAACCCCGACAAAATTAATCCGTGTTTCTCCCGGGCCTAACGGTTGGGCATTTGAATAAGCCAAAAGGTTTTCCATGCTTCCGTGTTTCTCCATCAGTCGCTGGTACAAATGATTGTTAATTACCATTCCCCGCACTGTGTCGGCATCCGGTTTTATCCAGTTATGTATGAGCTTAATATTCATGGTTTTGAGGTAGTCGTAGTTGGCAAAAACAAATTCAGCCGTACCATCAATTCCCAGTCCTTCCAAATCCATTCCCTGTGCCGGATAGCCAAAATGTTGTGCCGTCATTCCTACCGAAACCACCTGGCTTTGTTTTTCCAATTCGCGGGCAAAAACAGCGGGGTCTTTGGAAAGGTCTGTTAAGTGCAAAACAACAACATTTTCCTTGTCAAAACCCAATGGTTTATTCAGAACGAAACCAACCTGCTTATTCACCAGCATGGTTCCCGAAATGAGGATGATAACAATAGTTACCTGCACAACCAACAAGGATTTCAGCACATAACTGCCCGAAAAGTTGTTTCGCCCCGCCAAAATATCGATAGCCGAACTGCGCGCCAGTAAAAATACCGACACAAAAAAGGCAGTGAGCAAAAGGCAGGTAAGCAAAACACCGATGATGGTAAGATATACAACCGGCTCTGAAAAATAAATATCGAATTCAATCTCAAACAAACGGTTAATCATTGGCTTTAAACTTTCAATCGCCAGTAATGAAATACCAATGGCCATCATACAAACCAAAAACACTTCCAATAAAACTTGCCTGATCAACTGGCGTTTTGTGGCTCCTATCGATTTTTTCAGACCCAGCTCTTTTGATCGTTTAATCAACTTGGCAATGGAAAGGTTGGTGAAATTCAACAACGAGATCGTTAGAATGACAAATGAAATAAGGATAAACAAGCCAATATTTATCTTGCTTGAACTTTCGCGCAACTCAAAACGGTAATCCGAATTTAAGTGAATATTATCCATCGGGAACAGCGAAAAATCGTATTCCTGGGGGCCACGTGTTGTTTTCAGACTGCTGTTATCGTAATAAGCAGCTACCTTCTCAGCTACGAGCTTTGGATCTGCGTCTTTCTGAAGTTTGAAATAGTTATAAGTCCACTGTATTTTCCGGTCGGGCAACGACGCAAAACGTTCCTGTAATCCTCCTTTTTGAGAGATCAGCAACTCGTATCGGAAATGGGTTTTCGGATGGGTATTTTTTACCACTCCACGAATCTCGTAATCGCCCAAATCTCGCGTATACTGCAGCGCTTCAATTTTTATGGTTTGCCCAACAGGATTTAAGTTACCGTAGTATTTCCGGGCAAAATCTTCGGTAACAAAAACGGTATTGGGTTTCGAAATTTCTGACAGATCACCAATCACAGGCTCCACCTCAAACAGCTCCATAAATGCCTTGTCAACCGACATAATATCCTTTTGTGCAATGGAGGTCTCGCCCATTTTAATGGTACCTTCCTCGCAATGTGAAAACTGAGTAGCCAGCTCCACTTCAGGAATTTCTTCGGAAGCAGCATAAACAATTCCCATACTACGCGCCCACGCCGCATTATCGAGCCCACCGGGAACCGAGGTTGCGCGGTAAATATTCTGGTGCCCGGTAAAATGTTTATCAAAGCTTTTTTCGTTTGAAACGTGAATAAACAAAACCAGGAAAGACGAAATACCAATCACCAATCCAAAGATGTTGATCAGCGAAAAAGCCTTGTCTTTAAAAAGGCGTCGTATCGTAATTTTCAGGTTATACATTCCACTGGTATTTTAGTGTCGGCACTTGCCGGTAGTTTTGTTCGTCAGTTTATTAACCAACTCTTGTGCCTTAAATACTAATGACTGAATTCTAACCACTTACCAAATCTACGATTTTTATTGTGTAAATAATTTTGACAAAAACTGTATAATTCCTTGTCACAAACATCAGAACGCTGATTACACAGATTTTACAGATTTGCGCTGTTGTAGATCACGGTCTTATGCGTTTTGTGCGAATTCTTTCAGATAAGATTTCTTGGATAACAAAAAAATAGTGAGGATTTCACATCAAGAGAAATCCTCACTATTACTTTTAATTTTATACAGAAGGGAACGGGAACTAATCCTCGTAACTGATGCTAACGTTACCTCCTGATGCATGTGCATAAACCGGAATTCCACCTCCGTTCATTTTGCCTTTTACCCGGTCTTTTTCGGAAGTACCGCTAAAGTTATGGAGCTCGATATTCACTCTGCCTGAACGCAAATCAAGATCGAGTCCCAATTTCTCGCCATCATGAATAACCGCAGAAACACCACCGCCGCTGGATTGCAGGTATAACTCATCGCTTAGATTGCTAATATTAACCTTAACAGATCCGCCACTCGATTTAGCCTTAACCATCCCTGCTTCACCCTGCACATACACACCGCCACCACTGCTACTGGCATCCACGTCGCCGTTAATCTCTTCGAGTTTTACACTGCCACCAGAACTGCGTGCATAGACACTTCCTTTTGCTTTTTCAAGCGTTACGCCACCGCCACTCGAACTCAGTTTAATATCTCCCTTATGTTTGTATACGTGAACACCGCCGCCCGATGAGCTGGCTTTTGTGCTACCGCTTGTATCTTCCAGTTTTACGCCACCGCCGCTGCTCGAGAAATCATGTGTTCCTTTTACGCCCGAAATCTTCAGGCCACCGCCGCTGGATGACACATCGCACGACATTTCTTCCGGAACGATAATGGTGAGCGAAATACCCACATTGTTTCTCCAGAAATTCATCTGCCCCTTGCGTTTTACAACTGCAGTAATTGTTGATCCGCTTTTTGAGAAATCGATATCGAAATCGTCTAAAACCTCATCCAACGAATTGTCGGACGGCGATAAAAGACTTCCGTTTTTACGTACAAAAGCCTGAATTATAACTTTTGGCTGATCATGTGTTTGTACTGTTACACCACCTCCCGATGATGAAGCATTGAGTTGCCCCGGCTGGTTTAAATCAAAGGTTTTGGTAATGGTTGGTTGGCCGTCTTTTGCCAATCCATTAAACGAAAGCACAGCGGTCAGCACTGCAATTATCGTAAATAATTTGATGTTCTTTTGAGTTTTCATAATGCGTTTGATTTAATTGTTTTAAACTGATTATTAGTTATAGGACGACAAAGTTTTGGAATAGTTACTATTATTTTCAAATCGATCTCGCCATAATTACCTCATCGGGCTGAAAGCCCAGACTATTCTAACCCAACGGCAAAGCGAATGCGACACCTTGGGTTTCAGACAGCCTATCTATACGACGCCCTGTAAGGGCAGATTAATAACCTGGGCTTTCAGCCCGATATCCTTTTTTGTTCATCTACCCAAGACGATGTCCTGGGCTCAATTTAGCTGTCCTTTCAGGACGAAAAATCAGGATTGGACAATTTTAATGAATTCATTTTTTGAGGTGAACGCGCATGAGATAATTATCAGCTGTCACATACAAAGCCGAATAGTCGTCATTAAATGCGCAGTTTGCCGTCTCTTTCCCTGTTTCTATTTTTCCCAGGATTTTCCCGTCTGGAGAGAAAATAAAAATCCCGCCTGGCCCCGTAGCAAAGACAGTCCCATTCCTGTGAACTTTCATTCCATCGGGAAGTCCATTATCATCTAAAACCAGGTTTGTTGCATCATAAAAAACTTTTCCATTCCCAATGCTTCCATCCTCTTTCACATCGTAAACCATCCAGATAGCCCTCGTCGGATCTGAATTGGCCACATATAATTTTGTTCCATCAGGCGAAAAAGCAATTCCATTTGGGCGGGTCAACGCTTTTGTGAGCAACTTAATTTCGCCCGATTTTGAAAGTTTGTAAACCCCCTGAAAATCCAATTCCTTTGCAGGATCATCCACATTTTTTTCCAGCCCGTATGGAGGATCGGTAAAATACAATTCACCGGTTTTACTATAAACGGCATCGTTAGGGCTATTTAGTTTCTTGGCCTGATAGCTGTCAGCCAGGGTTTCAAATTTTGGCACCGGATCACTCAAGGGTGCTAACATTTTAGCTATCCTGCGATCGCCGTGCTGGCAGAGAACAAGACACCCATCCGAAGCCAAAAGCAAGGCATTGGAACCAAGCTCTCCCCCTCTGGCTTGTTCCCCGGTATATCCCGATGGTTTAAGATACAACTTCAGTCCATCGGATTCACTCCATTCATAAATCGAATTGTCAGGAATATCTGAAAAAATAAGTTTGTTCTTAGAGCTCAGCCAAAGCGGTCCCTCTGACCACCCAAAGCCATCGGCCAGAATTTCTATACCTGCAGAAACATCGATCAAATCGTCCAGGCTCGGATCATCGACAATGATTTTTCCGGTGGTTTGATAATTTTGAGCGAAAGCTGGAAATGTCAAAAACAATGATAAAATCAAGTAACTAATTTGATGCATTTTGTTCTCTTTTGAGTTTGACTAATACCTATAAAGGTATGAATAAGCTTCGTAATTTGTGTAGTAACTGCTTTTAGCTAAGTTGGAGACATAGGGTAGGTTCTCTTCGTATCAGAGCCTACAAATCAAACTTCACCCCTAAATCCCCTGAAGGGGACTTTTTTGTATCTCCGATCATGGTTTCTCTCATTTCGTAATTAACTCTTCATTTTGTTCAGAAATCTTGTTCAATGCTCTCTCCCATAGGCCCCTTTAGGGGTTTGGGATAAAACAAGAACCTACTCGTATCGAAGTGCTTCAACCGGATTCCTCGTTGCAGCCCTCCAACTTTGCCAACTCACCGTCAGTAAGGCAATACCCAACGCCAGTAATCCAGCTAGCGCAAATATCCACCAGCTTAAGTTGGTTTTGTAAGCAAAATTTTCGAGCCATTTATTCATGGCGTAATATGCTACCGGAGTGGCTATTACAAATGCTATAACTACCCATTTTATAAAGTCTTTATTCAGCATGGCTAGAATTTCAGAAACTTTAGCACCGTTTACTTTGCGGATGCCGATTTCTTTTATTTTATTTTCACTCGAGATTGCAGCTTGTCCGAAGAGTCCCAAACAGGCAATAAACACAGCCAGTAGGGTAAAGAAGTTAAGGATACCGGCAATCTGATTATCCTTCTTGTATAAATTTTCATAATCCTGATTAAGAAAATGATACTCAAATGGTATCCCCGGATTATTTTCGGTCCAGATTTTTTCAACAAATTCGATCGTTGTCGGAATATCACCGTTTATTCTGAAAAACAGGGAGCTGAAATAGGATTCTTCCGCTTCGTTGTGATACAAATGAAATACCTGGGGATTTACTTTCTGATGGAGCGATTTAAAATAGGTATCCTTTATAACACCTACAATTATTCCCTTTTCCCCGTAAAGCGAAAATTCGGCACCAACAGGATCTGGTAATCCCATTAAACGCACAGCTTCCTCGTTTACAATATAATTTTGCTTGTCGGCAGTAATTTCATTTGAAAAATTACGACCTGCAACAAACTCAACATTCATCATTTCAAGGTAATGGTCATCGATGCGTGTGGTTTCCATCCCCACAGGATGCGGAGTATTTTGGTTCTGCCATTCGCCGTTTTGCTTCCACGAAATCCCAACAGTTCCGTTCACCTGCTGAAACGGGGGGCAATCTTTTAAACTAATTTCAGCAATATTCGGATTTTCAGTTAATGAATGCCTTACCACCGAAATTTTCTGATTTATATTTCCCCTTAAATAAGTGTATGCAATCTGATCGGTTTCAAATCCAAGTTTTTTGTGGTTGATATACTGCATCTGTTTGTTTACACCAATGGCAGCCACAATAAGCAAAACAGCGATAACATTCTGAAAAACCACCATACTTTTCAAAACACCTGACTTTTGTTTGTTGTAACGGTTCATCAGTTCGATGGCTTTTGCACGCGAAAACACAAGTGCCGGATAAATTGTGCAAAGCGTAAGGGTAAAAAACAATACCAGCGCCATGATGCCAATAAATCCAGGCGTAAAAACATGTTCATTAAAAGGCTTTCCAATCATGTTTTGAAATGGAGCCCGAACCACTCCGATAGCTATTATCGCCAAAATGAACGAAACAATTATCAGTACAGCATTTTCAGCAATGCTATTCAGAAAAACCGTTTTGCGGCTTGCTCCACATACTTTTGCAACAGATGTGGCCTTTTGCCTTTTTGCAAACATCGAAACGGTAAGATTTACAAAGTTGATGCAGGCAAGTAACAAAATCAGCAAAGCAACCGAACCAAAAATGTATAAATAGCGGAAGTCGCCTGTTTCTCCCAAACGGTTGTTAACCGAGTAGTCGAGATAAATACTCCCCAATGGCCGCAGATATGCAAATATTTCACCGGATTGAAGGTGTGGCATTCCGTTCGACTTTGCAACTCTTGTAATTTCTTGTCCGGTATTTTCAGGATCGCTGCCCGGAGTTAATAAAACATAGGTACGAAAATTGGGATCGCCCCATAATAATCCGCAGAACTGGTATTGCTCCAGCAGCTTTTGCGATAAAACATAATCGAACTGAATGTGCGATTGTGGCGGTACATCTTTGATTACAGCATAAATTGTAACAAACTCTTGTCCTCTTATCTGAATTTCTTTTCCCAAAGGATCTTCATTCCTAAAATAGCGTTTGGCAAACGATTCGGTAATAACTATTCCTTCTACATGCTCCAGCGCTTTAACCGGGTCTCCATACAAAGTCTGAAAACTAAACATCCTGAATAACTGTGGATCGGCAGTAATTCCGTTCTCTTCGAAATACATATTTTCCTTGTATTTGAAGGCAAATCCGGGAGCATTTCTTAAACGCGCAGCCAACTTTACATTTGCAATCTCATCTTCGATTACAGGTGCCAGCGGGTTGGGTGTTCCCGCCATCGACATCTCTTCTTTTTGATTTTTGAAATTAATCTGGTAGATATCGGCATAGTTCGTATTAAACTTGTCATATTCAGTTTCGTTGTAAATCCATGCCAGAATAATAAAAACACAAGTCAGGCCAATTGTCAGCCCCAAAAGATTGAGCACAGAAAATAACTTGTGCTTCAACAAACTTCGAATTATCATTTTTAGATTTTTCATTCTTAACTTGTTTTGTTATTCGTATCGAAGTGCTTCGACAGGATTTCGAGTTGCAGCCCGCCAGCTTTGCCAGCTTACGGTTAGCAATGCAATTCCCAAAGCCAGCACTCCGGCTAACGCAAATATCCACCAGCTTAGTGTGGTTTTGTAGGCGAAGTTTTCGAGCCATTTATTCATGGCATAGTAGGCAATGGGCGTTGCAATTACAAATGCGATGACTACCCATTTTATAATATTATTATTTAGAATAATCACTACTTCAGAAATTTTAGCTCCATTAATTTTTCGAATCCCAATTTCCTTTTTTCGTTGTAAAGCCGAAAAAGAGATTAGACCAAAAAGACCTAAGCAAGCTATAAATATCGCGATCAGGGTAAATATTTTAATCAATGAACTGAATTCGGTTTCGGTTTTATAAAGCTCTTCAAAACGTTCATCCAGAAAATGATATTCGAAAGGTACATCGGGAGAGAACTTCTTCCATGTGCTTTCAATTGTGGCAATTGTATTTTCCAGATCCATGCCCGATACTTTAATGTTAATGCAAGTATTCCACGGCAGATAACAAAGCATTGATGGTTTTATTTCGTGGTGCAAAGAGTTTATATGGAAGTCCTTAATTACCCCTATGATTGTAATGTCATCTCCCAGAAAAGTTACGGTTGAGCCAATTGGGTCTTCTAGCTCCATCTGCTTTACAAAACATTCATTTACCAACGCCGTGTTATTTAAGTCATTTCCGATATTTTTTGAGAAATTTCGGCCTTCTAAAAGTTCAATTCTAAATGTTTCGATAAAATCAGGATCAACCGTTGTAGCTTTATAATTTTTAAATTCACCATTCACTTTATGTTTGGAACCAATATTCAGATGGCCAACAAATGTTCCATTTGAACGTGCAACATTTTGAATGGATGGATTTGTCAATAATGATTCCCTAAATGACTGATATTGTTTACTTATACTGGCACCACCCGATAGGTAAATTAGGTGTTCTTTATCGAATCCCAGATTTTTAGATTTAATATAGTTCGCTTGTTTCGAGAATGTTAAAACCGCTATTATTAGAAAAATTGAAACAACAAATTGTGTTGTGATTAATACTTGTTTTAACCTATTTCCTTTCGTTCCTTTGTTGAATTCATTTTTTATACTCTTTACAGGTTTGAGCTTTGTAAGGAACCAGGCAGGATATAATCCTGAAATGAATCCAATCAGAATTAGTCCTCCAATCAGGAATACCAGTGCTTTAAAAGTTTCACCGGGTGCAACCACGGATTTAAATCCGGTAAAGTTGAACAAATAGGGGTGAATAAAAAGAACTATAATTACTGCAATAATGCCAGCAATTGAAGTGATTAGTATTGACTCAGTTATAAATTGTTTGAATAAAGTACTTTTATCAGAACCGATTATTTTTCGAATTCCTATTTCTTTTAAACGGGTGCTGGAAATGGCCAGTGATAAATTAATGTAGTTTATAATGGCTATTATTAAAATGACCAGTCCTATTAGTAATATCAGGTAAACAGAAGAGCGTTTGTTGCTACCATGGAAATGTACCTCTTTTAGTGGAACAAAGTTTAATTTGTATTCCTCTGCACGCTGACTTCCTTTATCTACCTGCCAACGTTCAGCCATCAGATTTGTCCAGCATTCGGGTGTTTCGCTATTGAGTTGATGTACTATTTCAGGTGAAGAAATTTTAACAAAGCTGCCAAATCCCCAGTTGACCCAATCTTCGCTAATATTTCCGTTTCTAATGTGGTGATAAGTTATGGTTGACATTGAAATTATTCCATTGTATGGAATTGATGAATTGGTAGGTGAGTCCTCAATTACACCGCTTACGGTGAAAGTATATTTTGCACTGGGGTAGTCACTTAAATAGGTAATTTGTTTACCTGTTGGGTTTTCGTTGCCAAATATTTTTCGCGACAAACGCTCTGATAAGATGATTGAATTTGGAAATTTCAGACCATTTTGGGCATCACCAAACAACATTTTAAAATCAAAAAAATCAAAGAAACTGCTGTCAGCAAAAATAAAATTGTCGGTTCTGATCGTTTCTTTTTCGTATTCTAAATAACCTTTATTTCCTCCACCATACCATTCATCTATCCGAACAACATCTTCAATTCCGGCAATATTATCCTTTAAGAATAAAGCAACTGCCGGAGGTAAAGATCCATTATCGCCAAGATATACCTTGTAAATATTGTTCTGCTGTTTGTGAAAGCGATCGAAACTGAATTGATGATTTACGTATCTTGCTATTAGTATAAAAACAGCGATGCCAATTGCCAGTCCTATAATGTTAATCGAAGAATGAAGCTTATTGCGCCAAATGGTTCGCATGATTATTTTATGATTTATATTTCTTAATGAGTTCATTTTATTAGCTTAAATATTTGATTTTTTTTTGTTTAGCTATTCGTACCTCTGCGCCTCCAGCCCGATACGCTACCCTATCGAGGATCTACGCACTTCTCACTATTCGTATCGAAGTGCTTCGACAGGATTTCGCGTTGCGGCCCTCCAGCTTTGCCAACTCACCGTCAACAGAGCAATTCCCAGCGCCAGCACCCCGGCAAGGGCAAATATCCACCAACTTAAAGTGGTTTTGTAGGCAAAATTTTCGAGCCATTTATTCATAGCGTAGTATGCGATGGGCGTGGCAATTACAAAGGCCATTACTACCCATTTTATGAAATCTTTGTTCAGCATTGATAGGATTTCCGAGACCTTGGCTCCGTTTACTTTACGGATACCAATTTCTTTTACACGGTTTTCAACCATATTTAAAACCAGACCTAACAAACCGAGACAGCATAAAAACATGGCCAGACCCGCAATGATACTTATCGAATCTGCCAGCTTTTGTTCCTTTCGGTACTGCTGTGCTATTAAATCGTCGTAAAACTGGTAATTGAAAGGATATTCAGGGAAAAACTCTTTCCATGATTTTTCGATGGAGGATAAAGTTTGAGGAATGTTTGTTCCGTCAATCCGAAATGTAACATTCGTAATGTAATCTCCAACAGGCCGAAACATTACACCACCTATTTCCTCGTGCATCGATTTGCTGTTAAAATCAGCCATCACACCTACAATCTGGTCGTTACCAATTTTTTCAGTAAGCGGATCATCGAAACCACATTCTTTGGCCAGTTTCTCTGTTATAATACAAACATTATTATCCGTATCAAAAAAAGATCTGCCGGCAACCAGATTCATATCCAGAACACTAAAAAAAGAAGCATCGCAATCAATGTTGTTGTATTTCACATCGTGTCCGTTAATCTGTTGATCGCTGTACGAATGAATACCCAGAGGTACCCCATCCGACAAACTCAATTTCAGAATATTTGGATTCTTCAATAGCTCACTTGCATACGTTTTTATGGTCCGGGGATTTCTTACGGAATAATGGATGTCCTGTTTGATAAGATAAGTCGTTTCAAATCCCGGATTTTTATTCTTCATGTAATCGATTTGTTTAAAAACCAATAGCACAGAAGCAATTAAAACAATAGCCGTTGCAAACTGAAAAATGAGCAAGATTCTGGAAAAGGAACTGAGTCGTATTTTCCCGGCAACCCTACCCTGAAAAAGGCTGATTGGGTTGATTCCGGAAAACAACCATGCCGGATATAAACCGATAAGGAGAAAAAGCAGAACGATAACACCAAAAAACGGAATTAAATACGTTAGATCGGAAAGAATTTCGAGTTTGATTTCGGAACCGATCAGTTGATTAAAATAGGGTAATAAAGTTACGGCCAACATAACAGCAATACCAAAAGACAATAAAAGTACCAGCCCTCCCGACAAGGCATATTGTTTGAACATATTATTTCGGTGAGCGCCATTAACCTTAAGAATACTTACGGTTTTCGATTCTACGTTCAGTTTCGACAAACTCAGATTGATATAGTTTATTCCGGCAATAATTATAACGATTAGTGTAATCGAAAGCAGAAGCCAAAGCAGTGGTTTATTGATATGGCTGACACCGGCATCGAGATACGTATTATTGGAGAAGATGTCGGCAAGAGGCTGCATTTCTATGTTTGGCGTAAAACTATACCACGGGAAATTGTATGTCGATTTTATCTGAGCATCAACACTGGCAGGATCCGCCTTTTTATTCAGCAGCAAATAATAGCTGAAAAGCTTCACTTTAAACTTCCCGTTATTATTCCAGAAATTACCACCACTCCAGGGCAGATTTTCAGTATAAAGCGAAACGATTGCATCAGATTTGAAATGTGATTTTTGTTTTATGTCTGCAACCACTCCCGAAACATAAGCGGTGGTTACCATGTTAACGCTAACCGGTTTCCCGAGCGGATCTTCCTTACCAAACAGTTTTTCAGAGAGCGATTTTGTTAATACTATTTTATTAGGGGCATTTAAAAGGTGCTTTTTAGAACCCGATAAAATGGTGTAATCAAAGAGGTCGAAAAAGGTTGAATCGGCAACAACAAGGTTGTCTATTTTCTGCACAATGTCTTCCGAAGTTAACATCGAACCATAAATATTCAAACGGCAAGCTTTGTCTATTCCCGTTACACTGCTTAATAAAGTGTTATAATATTGCTCGTCGAGCCTTACCTGATTCTTTGGCGTATTTACAAGCCTGTAAATATGCTTGTAATTACTTTGATATTTATCGGAACTAATTTCATAAGCATAATATGCCGAACTAAGAACAACCAATGCCAGACAGACAGAAAGGCTTACGACAGAAAAAATCAAAAATCGTTTTTGTCTTAAAAGAATACGGACAACTAGTTTTAACAGGTTTTTCATAGTTAGTAATTTGCTTTTATTCGTATCGCAACGCCTCAATCCCGATACGCTTCGCGATCGAGGATCTACGCACTTCTCACTATTCGTATCGAAGTGCTTCGACAGGATTCCGCGTTGCAGCCCGCCAGCTTTGCCAACTAACCGTTAGCAGTGCAATTCCCAAAGCCAGCACACCCGCCAATGCAAAAATCCACCAGCTTAGTGTGGTTTTGTACGCAAAATTCTCGAGCCACTTGTTCATGGCGTAGTAGGCGATGGGCGTGGCAATTACTAAAGCCACAATTACCCAAATCACAAAATCTTTATTCAGCAGAATCAGTATTTCCGAAACGGTTGCTCCGTTTACCTTGCGTACGCCAATTTCTTTGGTTCGGTTTAAACTGATCAGGAAAATCTGCCCCAGGATTCCCATACAAGTCAGCACAATTGCAATTATTGAAAAGAATGTAATGGATTTGGCCAACTTATCTTCTTTTTGGTACATGGCCTGAAACTGGTCGTCGTAGAAAGTAAATTCCATGGGGTCGTCCGGTAACAGGCGCCCCCAAACTTTCCGTAGTTCACTTATTTGCTGTCCAAGGTTCCCGGGAATCAGCCGCAGTGAAAGCGTATTATACTCGCGGTCGGATTCGTAAATCAATGCAACCGGACTTAAAGAAGAATGTAACGATTCCACATTAAAATTATTCACCATCCCCACTACATCGTAACCACCTTCTCTTCCGTTGTTATATTTTTTGCCAATAATATCTTCCCAGCCATAACGTTTTACGGCAGCTTCATTCATCAAACACGCCTTTCCTTTATCGCCCGACAAAAAATTTCGTCCATCAAGTAGTTGAACTCCCATTGTTTCCAGGAAGTTTGCAGTTACATAAATACATTCGACCATAAACTCATCGTCTTCTACTCCACTTCCCATACTCATATTAATTAGCCCGGGATAACCGTTACTCAAAGCGCTGCCCGATACAAAAGGAAGATCGCTGAATTCATTTCGTAATGCCGTCTGATTTTCGGAGAGCCACGGAAGTTCTATCCTCAATAAGTGCTCTTCATTAAAACCTAAATCATAGTGCTTTACGTATTGTAGTTGTTTAAAAATAAGCATCACAACTGCAATCAGCGCAATGGAAACTGTTAACTGAAAAGTAAGCATTAGCTGTTTACCGAATTGTTTTCCGTTTCTTTTGCGACCTCCCTGCAGAAAGTCGGCAATGTTAAATCGGGATAAAATATAGATAGGCGCTAAGCTGTTCAGAAAAATAATGCCGGAAACAGTACCCAAAACAAGCGGCAACAAATGTTGAAGATTAACATCGGTAAGATGAATTTCTCTTCCAAACAAGGTTCCGGTTGCCGGTAAAAGCAACGACACAAATAGTACAGAAATAATCAAAGCAATAAAAATTCCTAGGGTAACTTCAATAAAAGAATCGATGAGCAAATGTGGTTTCCCCGCACCATTGGTTTTGTTGATGCCAATTTCTTTCAGTTTTGCATATTGCATTGAAACCGTATAATTGAGGTAATTAATACTCGAAAGGAGAATAATCAGAATTGCAATAGCCAAAAAGATGAACAGCATTTTTGAATTGCCTTTGCTATGCTCATCAGTCCAACCCAACTTTGTTGGAAACAGATAAATATCGGATAAACTTTGCAGTGCCAGGCTGTCGGTAGTGGTATTAAACTGCCCGATGGAGGCATTCATTTTCCTTGCAAACTCATCTGGTTCTATATCGTTTTTTAACATGAGAAAGTGTTCGACTGGAAATATACAAACACCGTCATTGCAAGCTTGCGCCATCTGAAATTCTTCATTTTCGCTATTCAGCAATAGTTCGGCTTTAAAACTCGAATTATCGGGCAAATCCTGCATAACAGCAGTAACTGTTGCCGAGAAAAATTCTTCTTTAATCGTTTTTCCCAACGGATTCTCATCCCCAAATAGTCTTCTGGCTAACGACTCTGCAATTACTGCCGAGTTCAACTGACTAAAAGGCTTCTCACCCAGGCTTGATAAAACGGGTATTGAAAATACATTGAAAAAGTTATTGTTTGTGGAAACGGTGTACTCGACACGTGTATAATTTCGCGTTTCAGGATCTTTTAGTGTAAATGGAAAATACGAGTACCCGAGCGGACAGGCTTTTTCAACATCGGGGTACTGTTCGGCAATTACAGCGTTGATTTTGTAATCGAGTCCCGACTCATTCTTTTTGGCATCATACAAGCGGTAAATCTGTTCATGCCGGGTATAATGTTTGTTCACATTGTGTTCAGCACTGTAAAACAAAGCTATTAAAATACAGGCCGTAAAACCAATGGCAAACCCACCAATAATAAGCGACGAATACAGCTTATTCTTCAACAAATTCCTAAATGCCAGTCTTATTTTGAATCGTAACATAGTTTTTCGTTTTTCAATTTATCTCACCCCTAAATCCTCAATACTGACAAAACTTCGTTTGTCAGCATTTCCGCACTTCTCACTATTCATATCGAAGTGCCTCAACCGGATTTCGCGTTGCCGCTTTCCACGATTGAAATGACACGGTAAGAAGCGCGATAAAGCCAATGATAAAACCTGCTGCCAGAAAAATGTCAACAGTAATGGTTGTTTTGTTATCGATGCCTTGCAGCAATCGGTGAACAATTAACCAGGCAACCGGACAGGCAACTCCGTAGGCAATCAGAATATTTCGTACAAAGGCTTTGTTTAAAAGTGTTATAATTTCTGTATTTCGGGCGCCATTTACTTTACGTACTCCAATCTCTTTTGTTCTTGCCTGAGTAGCATGATAAGTTAGAGCAATCAATCCAACTAAAGCCAGAATGATTGAAATAATACTTGCAAAACGGAAAGTGGCGTTAATTTTCTTGATTTCATCAATATAAGCAGCAACTTCAGCGTTTGTGAAAGTGTATTCAAATGGAAAATCAGGTGATATTTCTTTTATTGTTTTTTCAAGCGTATTAATTGTATGCTCAACATCTCCGGGCATTATGCTCACAAACAGAAACTTGGTAAACCCCTGATTTTCCGGATGTGCCGACATTACCATTGGCTTCACCTGGTTGAAAATAAAATTGTTCTGAAAATCCTTAACAACACCAACAATTGTATTTTCCCTACCCCAGAATTTAATTTGTTTTCCTACAGGATCATCAAAACCCAGTTGTTTTGCCGCCGTTTCATTGATAAGAACCCCTTTTAAATCATCTGTTTTTTCGGCAATAAATTCATCGCCGGCCGCCATTTTCATGTCAAAGGTTTGTGTATAACCGTCAGAAACAATGGCAAAAGCAAACGATTCGTCGTGTTGCACCCCTTTATCATCTGTCCAGATTACACCAGAATTATTCGGTATACCGGCAGGCATTGATGAAGCCGTACATATGTTTTTAACTTTGCCAATTTTGGTAAGTTCACTTTTTAATCCCTGGTAGTTTGTCTTTAAAGTATTGGTTAATGGAATTTGCATCACCATTTTATTATCAAAACCCAAAGGCATTTCTGACATATAATGGTATTGTTTGTTTACCATTAAGGTGATGATAACCAGCATTATTGAAATTACAAACTGAAAGATTATCAATACATTTTTGCTGCGTATTCCTGTTCCTGTGCGTCGTTCTTTTTTAAAGACTGAGATTGGCCGAACTCCCGAAAGTATCAAAGCGGGGTAAAAACTTGCCGATAGCGTTACAATAATCCATAGCAACAAACTTCCGCCAATAAATAAATCCAGGTTGTTGCTCAGAAAATAACGAATATCAGAGCCGGTAAGTGTCTCAAAGCCAGTCACTCCAAGTTTTGCAAGTAAGGCACCCGTTAAAACCGCAAAAAAACTGACTATAGCCGTTTCCCGGACAAATTGTTTTCCGATCATCCATCTGACTGCACCAGATATTTTACGTATAGCAATTTCGGAAGTACGTTTTTGGATTAGCGAGGTTGAAAGATTTACGTAATTCAATACGCTTACCGCCAGAACCACAATGCCAATAAATATAAGGAGGTACAAGGGGCGTTTATTGTAGAACAACCTCCGCTCGGCAGAAGGAATTAGCTCAAGTGTTAAACGTTTAGGGTCGGGAATGTTTTCGAGGTTAAGTTGTGTGTAGAAATTTTTTATTTTCTGATTGAAGGCTTTGTAATCCGTATTCTTTTGTAGCTTAAATAAAGGTTGTCCGTTGCTGTCCCATCCCGCAAGATTTGAATCGCTTCGAAGTGATTTTATTGGCGCGATCATTGAAAAACTAAAAGTGACGTATTCAGGAATATCAACTACACCTGTAACGGTATAAAATTTATCGTTGTTCAGCATTAATGTTTTGCCCAAAGCCGGCTCTCCTCCGAAATATTTCGCGGCTGTTTCTTTTGATAATACAATGGAACTGACATTATCAAAAGCCGATTCAGGTGAGCCTTCAATAAAAGGATATTGAATGATTTGAAAAAAATCGACATCGGCAAGGCAAAAACTACGTTCATTGAAGCTGTAAATCTCATTTTTACCATCAGGCCGATACGAAACAATGCAATTACTAAACTGGCTATAGTTTTCCGTTCTTGCAAAATATTCTATTTCAGGAAAATGTTCTGAAAGCAAAACAGGAAGCGCATAACTAATGGTTGTATTTCCCAATGGAGAACCGGGACTTTTTTGCGCAAGATAAAAAACCCGCTCGTGTTCGGGTATCGATTTATTGTATGACTTTTCCTTTCCAACATGCATCAGAATCATTATCGCACAGGTAAAACCAAATGCAAGCCCAATAATGTTTAGGAAAGTAAAAGTTCCGTTATTCCGGAAAAATCGAAAAGCAATTTTAAGCTGATTTATCATGAGTGATTAATTTTATTCATATCGAAGTGCTTCGACAGGATTTCGAGTAGCTGCCCGCCAGCTTTGCCAACCAACAGCCATAAAGGCTATAAACAGTGCAAAAGCAGCACTTATCAGAAAATATACAGGACTGATGGAAACGCGGTTTACAAAATGTTGTAACCACTGCTGCATGGTAAAATAGCTGCCAATAAAAGCTATCGCAATAGCAATTAGCACCAGGATAAAGGTCTCTTTCAACAACTCGCTTACCACCTGCGATTCTGTGCTTCCAATCACTTTACGTATTCCAATTTCCTTTTTCCGTCGGTTTACATTCATCACCGAAAGCGCCATTAATCCAATAAAACTGATGATAATTGCCAATCCGGCTCCGGTAGTAACCAGTTTTATCATGCGCTCTTCGTTGGTGTATTTATTGGCGTAAACATCAGTTAACTGAAACTTGCTGATGATCAATTCCGGTGAATAGCTTTTAATCACCTCATCAATTTGAGCCAGTTGCGCCGGTGTGGTTCCTGCTTTTGTTCGCACATAAAGGTTGTTTACGTTGGAGCGGTAGTTGGTAAGAACAAGTGGTGCAATTGGTGCCCCCGGATGATCGATGTAGTAAAAATCCTTTGCAATGGCGATTACCGTTAAAGGTTCGTCAAACATATCGAGCAAGCTCCCCACTTTTACATCAGTCCCAAGCATTTTTGCTGCAGCTTCATTAAGAATTACTGCTCTTTTGTCTGCTTCCGATTGATTAAAATAACGGCCGTCGACCAGTTCCAGCTGCATAGTTTTTGCAAACCCGGGTTGTACCCGGTATTCATTAATACTTTTCATATTTCCGGGATCGCCATATTTTTTTATTCCCTGTCCGCTTGAGCCTTGCCCCATGCCATGATCGGAAGACGCCACATCCTCAACAAATGCCAGTTGCGACAATTCATCAGCAATAGACGACGTACTCCGCCGCACCTCGTTATTCAGGTTGGTGATGCCGATTACATTCCCTGGACTAAAACCCAGAGGCACCTCTTTTAAGTAATTCACCTGGGCAAAAACAATAACGAGCGCACTGATGAGAAAAACCGATATGGAAAACTGCGAAATAACTGCAATGCGCGACAAGGTGCTTTTACGTTTTACTTTTGAAGACTTTCCTTTAAGCGCATTTACCAGGTTTAATTTCGACAAATAATAACTTGGATAGGCACCCGAAACCAGTATCAAAACGGCAAGAATTCCCATAACCAGCAAAATGCCGGAGAAGGAAAACATGTCTGAAAGTTCGATCTGGCTTTTCATTAAACCGGCAAACGCAGGCTGAACAAGCGCTGTTAGTCCCAAAGCCAGCACAAACGACAAAAGGCTAATTACCGATGTTTCCGTAAAAAACAAACGTGACAAAGTGCTTTGCGTTGCTCCCAGTGATTTTCGGGAAGCAATTTCCGCAATGCGTTTTTCGCCATGTAAAACATACAGGTTGATGTAATTTACCATGGCAATAAGCAGCACTAAAAAGGCAATGCCGGCTATAATAAAAACGTGCGTTAAATTGGCTTTTGGCGAAAGATCAAAATCAACAGCTGAATGCAAATGCAGATCAGCCAGCAGCTCGGTTCCCGTTTCAACAGTTAGGTTGAAGGGTTCACCCCACGGTTTCATAAGCTCGTTGTTTGCAGCGGCTATTTTTTCACCTACCGAAGCTAAATCCGCATTTTCATCAATTCTGAAATAGGTGTAAAGTTCCAGCCCACCCCAGTTTTCGGGATGAACCGTCTGCATCGAAAGCAGCAAATCGAAATTAAAGTGCGTATTATTGGGTAAATCATTTATTACACCCGTTACAGTAACCGGATCTTCCGAAACATTCAAAACCTTGCCAACACAATCCTCAGTATTAAATACTTTTAGTGCAGTTGACCGGGTAATAACCACGTTTTTTTCACCCACCAAAGCATCATCGGCGTTTCCCTGAATCAACTCCAGTCCGAAAACATCAAAGAAATCCTTGTCGGCAAACAACATATGCACATTTGGGAATTTTTGCTTCTCAAATTCTGCTGTAGTATTCCAGCCGTTATAAATCTGAGTGGCCGATCTTATTTCCGGAACCCGCGATGGAATTTCGGTGTACGCTTTGCGCAAACAAATGGCATAATTGGTGGTATTTCCATTTTCGGTAACTGCGTTGTAAAGTCGTAAAACATTGTTTTTTGTTTGAAAATGCTGGTCATAACTTAACTCGTGTTTCAGGTATACCGACAACAGCAATACTGCACTTAATCCGATGGCTAATCCGGGCAGGTTTACAAAAACCAACAAAGGATTTCGCCTAAACATTCTGAATATAAATCGTAAATTTTTCATGGCTTCCGATTTTATGTTGGTTCGCGCAGAAAGCAAGGCGTTAACCTCTCTTTCTGCCCGTTGCGCTTCTCGCTCTGCTCTTTTACAACAGGATCTCTCCCATTTCTTTTTTCACCTCTTCGGTAATGATCATACCATCAAACAGGTTTACAACGCGGTGGGCAAATTCAGAATCGTGAAGTGAGTGAGTTACCATTACAATGGTAGTTCCTTCGCGGTTAAGTTCGGTAAGCAGGTTCATTACTTCCAGACCGTTTTTAGAGTCAAGGTTACCCGTTGGCTCATCGGCAAGAATCAGCTTCGGGTTGGCAACTACCGCACGGGCAATGGCCACACGCTGCTGCTGACCTCCCGAAAGTTGTTGCGGGAAGTGCTTGGCACGATGAGCAATTTTCATACGTTCCAGTACTTTCTCCACCATTTCTTTGCGCTCGCGGGCTTTTAGTTTTAGGTAGATCAGTGGAAGCTCCACATTTTCATAAACATTCAGCTCATCAATCAGGTTAAAGCTTTGAAATACAAATCCGATGTTTCCTTTACGAAGCATGGTACGGTTGCGTTCTTTTAGCTGCCCAACTTCAGCGCCATCGAAATAATATTCGCCACTAGTAGGATTATCCAGTAAGCCGATGATATTCATTAAGGTTGATTTCCCACAACCCGAAGGCCCCATAATGGCAACAAACTCACCTTTTTTTATGTGTAAGCTTACCTCATTTAATGCACTGGTTTCCACCTCTTCGGTGCGGAATACTTTTGTTAGATTTTCTGTCCTTATCATGATATTTTTGTTTTGTTGTTTGATTCTATTTTTGTCATTTCGACGACTCAGGAGGAGAAATCTGTTAATAAATGGAAGAGATTTCTCAGTCGTACCTCCTTCGAAATGACAAGCAACTTTTGCCTTTTTACTTTTTACTTGAACACAATCTTGTCGTTATCGCCGAACAAATCGTAGCTTGAAGTAATCACTTTCTCGCCCGGTGTTAAACCTTCCAAAACCTCGTAATACTGCGGGTTTTGTTTCCCGATACGGATGCTGCGTTTTTCGGCTTCCGTTTCGTTATCGTTCAGCACATAAACCCACTGTCCTCCTGTACTTTGAAAGAAGCCACCTTTTGGAATCAGTACGGCTTTTTCGGGTTGACCGAGCTGTAATTTTGTATGATAGGTTTGCCCGGTGCGGATGTTATCCGGTTTGGCTCCTTCAAAAATCATATCAATTTCAAACTGACCTTCACGCACTTCAGGATATACCTTTTTAACGGTTAGGTTGTAGTTTTCGCCACCACGATCGAACGATGAATTTAAGCCGCGACGAACGCGATCGATGTAATGTTCGTCGATAAGTGCGTTGATTTTAAAGTCAGTTAAAATATTTATCATTCCTATTCGCTGTCCGCGGGCAATTGACTCCCCGATCTCAGCATTTAATAATCCCAACTGACCGTCGGCAGGTGCTTTTACATTCAGGTTGTCTAAACGCAGGCGGGCCATTGCCAGGTTATCGCGCATATTTTCCAGACTCTCGTCCATATTTTTCTTTTGGTTGGAACGGAAAATCGAATCCTGCTCAAACTTCAGATAAGTCAGTTCCTTTTCTTTTAATGCCAGGTCGTAATCTTCTTTGGCTTGCAGGTATTCCTCGCGGGCAATCAGGTCATCTTCATACAATGCCTTATATTGCTTGTACTTTCGTTCAGCCTGTGTTACCTGCAAATCAATCTGTAGCTTGGCTCGCTGGTTACCAATCTGTTGTTGTTCAATGGCAATTTGCGTGTTCCTGAGCTCGTTGGAATGGTAAGCCATATTCGACTCGCTGTTCATGATCGTTGTATTCAGGTCGTTGTTTTTCAAGCGAAGAATAACATCACCTTTTTTTACCATCTCTCCTTCTTCAATGAAAATCTCTTCCACTTTTCCACCTTCTTCCACATCAAGGAAAATGGTTGTTATCGGTTCCACCTGGCCAATAACGGTGATGTAATCGTTAAACTCGCCGTCGGTAACGGAGCTTATGGTTAGCTTATCTTTCTCGGCCCGAAACACGGAACCGCTGCTTCCCGATACCACTTTATACAACAGAAAGGCAAATGCTAATCCGCCAACAATCCAAATAATGTGTTTGGCTTTTAGGCCTTTCTTCTTTTCAATTTTTTTATCCATTCCCATAATCTACCTGCTTTGAGCATGGAGCAGAGGGCAAAGTGCCGTGCATCCTATGATATGTTTTATTTTATTTTAATTATATAGTCACTGGTCATCTGCAATTTTGTTTACTGAAAACTGCCTACTGCGACTGTAAACTTTCTTCCATTTCCCAAAAGCGCTGTCCGCGGTAAAACTGCAGTATTTTCATTTTTATCTCCCACTGCGTACGCGAACGCAAAACCTGACTTTGTGTATTCGCCAGGCGGTTTTTAGCAATGTAGTAATCGTTGATGTCTATCAGTCCCTGGTCGAATTTCTTTTCGGCAGCCTGGAAAGCCAGCTCGTCAACCTCGGTGCGTTTTACATACTGACTGTGCTCTTTGTACAACGATTCCAGCTCCGTAAGGTCATTCACCATGTCGAAAAACATTTTTTGACGTTCATCGTCCAGGTTATTTTGAGCACGTTCCAGTTCCAGTTTTGCCTTTTTCACCTCCGAGCGATTGCCCCACCGGCTAAAAACCGGGATACTTAACGAGGCTCCCAGGTACTGGTTTTTGTTGTTTTTCCATTGATCGCCAAAAGCCACTGTGTTTCCATCGGCGTCGGTATTGGTTTCGTAAAAACCTGTACCTATCGATCCTCTTGCATAAATTGACGGGTAAAGTGCCGAGCGACTTAAAGCAAGGCCTTTTTCCGTGGCTTTCACATTGGCTTCAATCGACCGGTAATAAGGCGACCAACCGGTGTACTGTTCAAAAAGCTGTTGTGGCTGAGTTACTTGTTCGTTAATTACCACCGACGAATCATCCACCAGCTCCATTTCCTCAGCCGAAATAAGGTTCATCAACTGCTTTAGTTTTAATGTTGCTGTTTCCAGCGTGTTTTCAATCTGAATTTTGTTGAGTTCTTCGCGCTCCAGATTGGCACGCATGTCCAATAAGTCGGTTTTGGCTTTTAAACCAACTTCCACTTTCTTTTCTGTTGTTTTCAAACTTAGCTTTGAGGCTTCTACCTGCTCGTTGGCAATTTCGAGCATTCCTTTATAATAAACCACATCAAAAAAGGCCACCATCACGTTAAACGCCAGATCGTCGGTTGCCTTTAGCCGGTTGTATTCCGAGGCCTGTTTCCTGAATTGCTGGTATTTTATCTGGTTCTGAATTCGAAATCCATCGAAAACAACAATGGACGACGACAAATCGAAGCTGCTGGAAAAAAACTCGGTATTGATATAGTCATTGGTATTCGGGTCGGCCGAACGACCAAAACTTAAGCCAGCACCACTTGAAGCTTCTATACCGGGCAACATATTTCGTTTGGCCTGGCGCGCCTGTTCCAGCGATAATCTTTCAAGAATCTCGTAATCCTTTAAATTAATGTTGTTTTCAATGGCATATGAAATACATTGGCTCAGGCTCCATTTTTGCTGAGCCTGAGCCGTATTTCCAATTATCAAATACAAAACTATAATGAGAATTATTCGTTTTTTTATCATCGTATAAAAATTGTTTCTCCTACCCGTGCCATTATAATGCCACAAACCCAAACAACTGATATTGTGTCGTTTAAAATCCAGTAATTTTGAAAATCGTTAAAATAATTTACAGGATATTGTAAAATAATTTTACAGTTGATTGGAAATGGTTTGGGCATGGTCTACATTTGAATAGGAGAAACGTAAGGATTAAGCTGGGCTTTCAGCCCGCTTTTTTATGCTGCGATCAATTTCCCGAGGCGATGCCATCGGGCTTAATTTAGTTGGGCTTTCTGCCCGAAAAAACAATAAAAGAGAACGCCATTCGAAATGTGATTCGAAGATTTAAAACGGCGCCTTAAAATGTAGATCGATCAGAACAGTGCAGCGCAGAACGCAAACGCCACGAAGTGGCAGCTTAATTCAGCCCAATGCAACGCATTGGGAAATATGATACGATAATTAAACAGCGCCCTGAAAGGGCAAATTAAATACCACATCATGGCACAATCTCTTTCAAAATTATTTACACACATCATTTTCCATACAAAAAATAATGATGTCAAAATCAAAAGAGAAGATTCCCCAGAATTATATGCCTACATGGGAGCCATAATAAAGGACAATGATTCAATTCCGATCATTATAAATGGGGTTGAAGACCATGTTCATATTCTTTGTGTTATGTCGAAAAATATAGCACTGGCAAAATTGGTTGAAGAAATCAAACGTCACAGCAGCAGATGGATAAAATCAAAGGGAGATCATTATAAATATTTTGCATGGCAAGGAGGTTATGGTGGATTTTCTGTTAGCCCTTCTATTCATAATAAAACCAAAACATACATCGAGAAACAAGAAGAGCATCACAGAAAGATGAATTTTAAAGAAGAATATTTATTGTTTTTAAAAGAATATGGAATTGAATATGATGAAAAATACCTTTGGACAGATTGACTTTAAGCTGGGCTTTCAGCCCGCAGAATTATATGTGTGAACAATAACCCGGGACGTTGCCTCCGGGCTAAAATAATTTGGGCTTTCAGCCCGAAAAAAAAGAATGAATGCACACTACGCCACGAAGGCGCAATTTATTTCAATAAATAAGCCACCAAAGATGGAATTACATGATAAAAGAATTGAAAAATGGTTTTAACTCAGCATCAATAAAACGCCACGAAGTGGCAACTTAATTGAGCCCAATGCAACGCATTGGGAAATATGATACGAAAAATCGAACAGCGCCCTGAAGGGGCAAATTAAAAAAGCTCATGCCAAAAGGAAACATCTTAATAGTCGACGACAACAAAAGCATCATCAGCACCCTGGAAATTTTGCTGGGGCAGGAATTCGATGCCGTAAAAGGAATTACTAACCCGAACCTTATTCCCAATGAATTGCGGACCGGCAACTACAATGTTGTTATTCTCGACATGAATTTTCAGGCCGGAATAAACACCGGAAACGAAGGTTTGTACTGGCTTGAACAGATAAAAAAGAGTTATCCGGATATCTCAGTGGTGCTGATAACCGCTTACAGCGAAGTGGAACTGGCGGTAAAAGCACTGAAACAGGGCGCTACCGATTTCGTTCCAAAACCCTGGGACAACAGCAAACTGCTGGCAACGATTAAAGCTGCTGTTCAGCTTAACTTTTCGAAAACTGAAGTTGGAAAACTCAGGCAAAAAGAAGCCGGATTAAAACAGGAGCTGAACCGCGATCAGAAGTTTATTATTGGCTCGTCGCCACAACTTACGCAGGTGATGAACATGGTGCGGAAAGTGGCAAAAACCAATGCAAACATTCTGATTACCGGAGAAAACGGCACGGGAAAAGAACTGATCGCCCGCGAAATACACCGTCTCTCGCAGCGCCGAAACGAAGTGATGGTGAGTGTTGATATGGGCGCCATTAGCGAAACACTTTTTGAAAGCGAACTTTTTGGCCACGTAAAAGGTGCTTTTACCGATGCCCGCGAAAACCGCGCCGGCAAATTCGAAACGGCCCACAAGGGAACACTGTTTCTCGACGAAATCGGGAACCTTTCCTTTCATCTGCAGGCCAAGTTGTTGGCAGCTATTCAAAACCGGGAATTTATGCGACTGGGATTCGATAAACCTATCCCTGTTGATATACGGCTGGTTTGTGCCACCAACAAAAAACTGGAGAATATGGTAGTTGAAGGTTTGTTTCGCGAAGATTTGTTGTATCGTATTAACACCATTCAAATAGAGGTTCCCCCATTGCGCGAAAGAGGCGACGACATTATAGTTCTGGCCGATTTTTTCCTGAAGAAATTTGCTTCGAAATACGAAAAACACGGATTAAAAATCAACCAGCCTGCCCAGGAAAAGCTGCTGAAATACAACTGGCCCGGCAACATTCGTGAACTACAACACACCATTGAAAAAGCAGTAATTCTGAGTGGTTCGATGGTGTTAAAACCGGAAGATTTTTTCTTTAAACAAGTATTTTCATCGAAGTTTGAAGATGAACTGCTGACCATTGAGGAAATGGAAAAACGTATGATTGTTTCGGCCATTGATAAAAATGCAGGAAATATGAGCCTGGCCGCCGATAAACTGGGAATTACACGCCAAACGCTGTATAATAAAATAAAAAAATACGGGCTATGATCAGTAAGAATCTATACGTCAAACTACTCATAAGAGTCTTGCTTATGCTGGCCGGTGCCCTGTTTCTGGGCTGGTTGATCTTCGACCAGCAAGCTTATGTTTTTTCGATCATTCCTGCCCTGTTTATTTTGGGAGTTACCATTAACCTCATCTATTTTTTGAACCGAATCAATCGCCGCATATTTTACTTTTTCGATGCCATCAGAAACGAAGATTCAACACTTCGGTTCCCGAATAACGTCAACAATAAAATTATAAACGACCTGAACCAAAGTCTGCAAAAAGTAAACTCACAGATTCAGCAAATTTATCTCGATAACCAAAAGCAGGAACAATATTTTCAGGCCCTGCTGGAACACGCTGCCACCGGGATGTTCACCTTCAATAGAAAAGGATTTATTCTGCACTCGAACAAACTAGCCAAACAACTTTTTGAGGTGGATGTACTTACGCATATCAACCAGTTGGAACGAATCGATTCCAAACTTTTTCAGACTATAAAAGAAATACAACCCTCAGAACAAAGACTGATCACTTTACATTTAAAAAGCGGAATTTTTCAGTTGCTCGTCAAGTCGAATTCATTTATTTCGGACAAGGATGAGTTGATGCTGATTTCGGTGCACGACATTAAAAACCAACTGGATGAAAAAGAGCTCGAATCGTGGCGCAAACTGATACGCGTAATGATGCACGAGATCATGAACTCCATCACTCCGGTAACCTCTTTATCTGAAAGTCTGGCCGGATATTTTTACAAAAACGGGGCAATGGTATCGCCTGAAGACATTAATACAAAAACGATTGAGAACACCATTCGCGGGCTGGAAGTTATTCGCGAACAAGGTAAGGGACTGATCAATTTTGTTGATTCGTACCGGAAAATCACACGACTTCCGGCTCCAGAAAAGAAAGTCTTTCAGGTAAGTAACCTCATCGATCATATACGGATCTTATCATCTTCGTTTGAGAATGCCGAACATGTTGAGTTATCGTATAATGTTACGCCACCACAACTCGAATTACACGCCGATGAAAAGCAAATTTCGCAGGTACTCATCAACCTCGTAAAAAATGCTTACCAGGCCAATGAAGACAATAAAAATGCAAAAATCAGGATCAAAGCAACGGTTAACGAAGCAGGACACCCAAGCATTTCGGTTACCGACAACGGCCCCGGAATTTCGGATGAATTGATGGACAAAATCTTTGTTCCGTTTTTCACCACCAAAGAAAACGGTTCGGGAATCGGACTCAGTATTTCCCGGCAGATCATGCAATTGCACGGTGGCAGCCTGAAAATGAGCTCCGTCCCTGAAAAATATACTTCGGCAGTTCTGGTATTTTAATACAGGATTTGGCTACTACTTTTTAGCAATCAACCGGTCAACCGAAATTTTTCCACTACCCGTTAGCAGCAACACAACATAGCCAACCAGGTAAAGCAAAGCCATTTCTTTGCGGCCAAACGGATCGGCACCATGAACAATAAAAGCAGCTACGGCCATGGTTACGATTGAAGGAATTACGGCCAGGCGGGTTCCTAAACCAAGCACAATAAGAATGGAACAGAAAAACTCGGCAAACACAGCCAGTACCAGTGAGACTTCAGGCCCTAAACCAAGCGGATCGCCAAATTGCATTTCGCCCGATAACAGACGCTGCAGCTTTGGATAGCCGTGAGTAAGCATAAAACCTCCTGTTGCCAAACGCAACAGCAACAACGATAAATGAACACTGGTATTGTTTAATTTTGTTTGAAATAACTTCTTCATAACTTCTAAATTTTGTTTTACACCAAACAGCCATCTTTTAAAATTGTTGGCAGCAATTCTCGAAATTATAAATAAAAAGCCCGATAACCACATGGTTAACAGGCTTTTTAACTTGATATAAATCAACTTATTCTAATCGTTTTTCGAAAACCCAACATTCCTTTTATGGGCTCAACGATTAATACGAAAATCAATTACGGAATTTCATTCTTCGTTAGCAATCGTACTTCGATAAGCCGCATGCTGGACTGATCCGAAGCCTGCACTTTAAATATCAGCTCTTGTTTTGTAAGTTCGCTATCAGGTATCGGGATTACTTTTTCAAGAATCGTATCTTCATCTCCTCCATTCAGTTCTATAGTATCTGCAGATTTGTTATTCACAAGAATTTCAGCCGAACGCGGATATTGCGAGTCAAAATATTTCAGGTATAAAAAGCGACCTGTTTTATCCGGATTTTTCAGATTGTAGCTAAAAAACCGTCGTGTTTCGCGGTAGTGATAATCATTTGCATATCCGGTTCTTGAACCTTCAAATTTCACAAAGTGATCCGATTCGGGCTGCTGCTCTCCACACCCCACCTTGTCGACTGTAATTTCTTCGAGGGCAATTCGGGCTTGCTCTTCTTGCTCAACCTGGCGAATCATATCGTTCAGCTCTTCTTTGCTTGCCTGCGACCAGTAGATGTTGTAGCGCGACTCGTGTATCCGGTAAAACGGTAACATTTCCAGGCCATTTTCATATTTTTCAGGATATAAACCGCTTAGTTTGAATGCAAGTTCATCACTGTCTTCTTTTTCCAGCATCGACGGTAAATTATCAGCCGAAGCCACAATTACGGGTCGGTCTTTTAGCGGAATCATCTTGCCATGTGCAACGTGTCCCATTCTACTTGCATCGGCGTATAAACCTTTCAAATCTTCGGTGCCTGTTTTAGCTGCCAGCACAATTGGTCCGTAGTTAAAAGCATAGTTATTACTGCCGTCTTCCAACTGTTCTGTCGTAATTTTCATGGGTAAAACCAGTTCCACTTTATCGCCTTTTTCCCATTCCCGCTTAACCACAGCATAACCATTTTCCGACACCTGAAATTTTGCTTCTTTGCCGTTCACCAGTACGTTCAGAGCTCCGTTTTCAACCCAAGACGGATAACGCAAATGCAGTTCGAATTCGGTTTTTTCGTTTGGATTGATGGTCAGATAAACTTTATCCTCATCCGGGAATTGGGTTTCCAGAACCACTTCTGTGTTTTTGTCTTCCCAGTTGAGCTCCGACGGAATGAATAAGTTTACGTACAACGACTGATCGGTATGTGCATAAATCATCTCGCCGTATTTTCCCGGGTTTTCGATACCGGAACCCACGCAACACCAAAAGCTGGTTTCGGGTTGCGAATAAACGCGGTAGTGGTTGGGACGCATGGGCGTAAAATAAACGAGGCCGCCGTTGTCGGGATTAATCGATGCTAAAATATGATTGTAAAGTGTTTTTTCGTAGTAGTCGATAAACTTGCTGTTGTTGCCAAAAGTAGGGTACAACATTTTGGTCAGCTTCAGCATGTTGTACGAATTGCAGGTTTCGGGACCTTCAACCGATGAAATCATTTCGGAGAAATCATCTTTTGGATGAAAGTGTTCGCGAACGCTGTTTCCGCCAATGGCTATGCTGCGCCCGTTTACCACTGTATTCCAAAAGAACAGTGATGCATCCGACCAGACAGAATCACCATCCAACTCGGCAATTCGCTGATAACCGATTACTTTTGGTATTTGTGTATTGGCATGTTTTCCAGTCAACTCATCGTGATGTTCGATTAAAGGATCGAGAATTTCATGATGTGAGAACTTTTTAGCCAGATCGAGGTACTTGTCGTTGCCGGTAATTTCAGCTACATCGGCAAATGTCTCGTTTAATCCGCCGTGTTCACTTTCGAGCATGGTTTGTATCTGCTCATCGTTTAAGTCGGATACCAAATCCAGCATCCAGTCGGTCATGTCGATCAGCATGGTTTTGGCGGTTTCGTTTCCAGCATAAATCCATGCATCGCGCAACCCGGCGTAAGTTTTATGAATATTATACAACGGCACCCATCTGCCATTCAGGCTAAAACCTCCGGCATGAATTTCGCCACTTTTTATCTCATCCCATGCCGTTTGTCCACCGGGAACACCACCAACATAACCGTTTCCGTTGGCATCCTGGCAGCGTTTTAATTCCGAAATCATGTAGTCGAGTCTTTCCTTCATTTCAGCATCTCCGGTTGATGCGTACATCAGCGAAAGCGCTGTAAGGTAGTGCCCACCAATGTGTCCGTCGAGCCCGGTATTTTCCCAGTTTGGATAACTCTCGGCTTTGGTTTCCAGCCCGGCTTCGCGCAAAAAAGGAGCCAGCAAACGATCAGGATCAAGCGCCATCAAATAGGCGATATCTTGTTTCTGCGCGTTTTTAAATTCGCTCTCGAGGAGCTTTACATCGCTGAGATTAAAATACTCAACAGGCGAGTTGTCTACTGTTTTAACGCAGGAGTTCAGGACAAAAAATAAGAATATGAATAATGATGTATACTTCATTTTAATAATAAATTACGGTTTTAGTTTTAACAAGACACTTTGGTGCGCCGAAAGGCTTTGGTCAATAGAGCCGGAAAATTTACCAAGTTCTTCACCCGACCACATATTAATTACAGAACATTCGCCATCAATACCCAGTTTTGAAAGTTCAACACCAACGGTTAACTTTTCTTCGCCATCAGAAATATTGAACAGCGCCAGGTAAATATGTCCGGTATTTGGATTTTTTGATGTTATGGCTACCATACTTTCGTCCTGAAAAAGTTGTTTTACATCGATGCTTTCACGGTGCATTTTCAGCACGTCTTCGTTGGTTAACAACGACAGGGTGAATTCATCGTTACTTGGAAGATCGCCGCCAAACATGAGTGGCGATTTAAAAATTGTAAATAATGTCATTAACGAATATTGCTCATCAGGAGTAAGTCGTGTCATACGATCTTCGCCACGTTCTCCGCGAATTGAAATACGTCCCAGCGGAATCATATCACAATCGGGCCAGGTACCGGGAGCAATGTGCGGATACCATTGTTCACAAACTTTTATCAGGTTATCGAAATGATGCCAGGTGTCCCAAACATCATCAACCATACGCCACATGTTGGCATGTTCTTTTACATGTTCGGCAGCGGTAATGGGTGTTGCACCGGGCGATGTACTTAAAACGATCGGGCGGCCACAATTGTCGATAGCATTCCTGATCAGTTCAATTTCTCCCTGGTGGTAGGGACGCGACAAGTCGTCGATCTTGATAAAATCAACTCCCCATCCGGCATACATATTCATAATCGAGTTGTAATATTCCTGCGCACCGGGTTTATCGGCAACAATAGTATAATTATCTCTTAACCACGGGCACTGCAATTCTGTTGAATAAATCTGATCGGCAGTAATACCGTTGGTTCCCAGAATCGGCAACTTATTTTCAACCGCAACTTTAGGGATACCGCGCATAATGTGGATACCAAATTTTAATCCTTTGCCGTGTACATAATCGGCCAGCTCTTTAAAACCCTTGCCATCGGCAGCCGACGGGAAACGATTTACGGCAGGTTGGTATCGGCCGTATTCATCGATTACATAACGCGGATCGGTTTGGTTGTAACCACCTGCTTTGTCATTCTCAACAAACCAACGAATATCAACCACAATGTATTCCCAGCCGTAATCCTTTAGGTTCTCAGCCATGTAGTCGGCATTGGCCTTTACTTCGTGTTCCTCAACGGTTGGTCCGTAACAGTCCCAGCTGTTCCACCCCATTGGTGGTGTTTCGGCCCAGGTTTTAAACTCGCCTTTGGCAAACGGCTCTGCATGTTTCGGGTTGTTACAAGCAAAAAGTGCAAAAAGAATTGCGACAGAAAGTAGTTTAAAGTTCTTCATATTTTGATTTATTTTATTGACAACTCAAACATTAGGCACCTCTAACAAAAGTAAAACAAACTCTTATTTTTCGAGAGGACATTTTTTTCTATTTTGTAGATAAATCGGTAAAAACCTTGCACATATTTGTTATCGCGTAAATTTCCGGGAAAATTACATAAGCACTTTATAAATACAGGTATTATTCTTGTAATTAGAGCTATTATTATTCCCGCGATGGATTGATGATACTACTTCTGCTTTTACCTTTTTATCCGCAACATATGAAAACATGAGTTCGGCAAATCCCTCGGAGCAGTAACACAAAATTGATGAGTCCACTCCTTTTTCCCGGTTTACCATTGGGCAAACACAAAAATCCTTGTTTTCGTTGGCTAATAATACACCCGTACTTTTATCGTATTCAATCTTCCAGCCCCACTCTTTTTCCAAAAATGAAATAAATTTTTCGATGTCGCCTTTGTAGGGTTTCAACACTTTTTCCATTTTCAGATGCCGAAAATGCACCTGGGCACAATTTTTCAAAATCTGTTTCGAGGCCTCGGTGTTATCATCGATACTTTTTAAGAGTGTTGAAATCCACTCCTGCATGAGTAATCTCTCGGAATCGGGTTGTTCTTCTGCCCGCCCGTCATTTGCCAGAGCCAGAAAACCACAAAAACAGGAACCGGATAAACACGTTTTTTTTATAAAATTTCGGCGGCTGTTGTTCTTTCCAGAATTTTCCATTTTAGTTAAAGTTTTAGTTTTTCCAACTCAGCTATTCTATTGAAAACAAGAGCTGAACACCGTGTATCAAAAATAAAAGATACTCCTGCCTTTTCAGAATGATTAGCAAAGTATTATTAAAACATATGGCTTAAAAACTTGTACATATATTTAGAAATGGTTGATTAGCTAAATCCAAAAAATATCGTTAATGTGAATTCCGGAATGGCCAAAAAGAGTCTAACCATACAAATGACCAGACTCTTTTCCACCCTGGATACATACCAAACGATCTGCTACTGGTAATTTTTCAATATAAGTGATACTAATCCAAATACTTACAAACTAATAGACAAGTCATTCCCGTTATATTCAACAATTGTGTTCTTCTCACTTTCTTCTATTCCAGTTCCCGAACCTTTTTCAACAATAACCACTTTAAATTGACGATTTTTCAGCATGCCGGAGAATTCGCCTTTTCGTTCCGAAATGTTAAGGGTTCTCGTTTTATCGTTCCAACTAAAACCGATAGTTGAATAATCGCCGTTTTCGTAGTTGTAATTGTCTCCCTCATCTTCGTAGAGTGTAAACTCACCATCTGCTCCCGGATAAATTCTTATTTCAAGATTAGTGGCTTTCTTTTCAGAAGCATATTGAACTTTAGAATTCCACGGAATAATTGATCCGGCCTTTATAAAAAGAGGTATAATATCGATAGGCGCTTTGCGAGAAATGGTTTGACCTCCGTTGAATTTTTCCCCGTTCCAGAAATCAATCCACACGGTGCCGGAAGGCAGATACACCTCACTTGATTTAATCTTGCTAAAATCTTCTTTTGGATCGATGTATTTATTCTTGTCCTTGCTTGTTTTTACATACATAGGCTGTGTAACAGGACAAACTAAAATAGATTTACCAAACATATATTGATTATCGATATCAAGTGCATCTTCATCTTCTGCAAAATCCATTACCAAAGCTCTTATCATGCTCGACCGGTTGGCAGAAACATCCCATGATGTAGAATAGGTATAAGGCAGTAAACGATACCGCATATTAATGAACTTTTCTATTGCATCGTAAGTCCAATCCCCTTTTTCTCCAAACTGGTATATTTCACGTGGAGTGTCGGTACCGTGCGAGCGCATCATGGGGCAGAAACTACCAAATTGTAACCACCGAACATAAATTTCATGAAAAGCTTTGTTATCAACCCCTCCAGGGAAATTCCACACAAAAAATCCTCCAATATCGCTATTCCAGTGAGGAATTCCGCAAAGTGATAAATTCAAACCTGCCGATATTTGTTTCCTGAGAATATCCCAGTCTGTTACAACGTCTCCCGACCATGAGTTAGCACCATAACGCTGTTGTCCGGCAAATGCTGAGCGAGTAAGAATAAATACACGTTTTTTATCGGTTGTTTCCCGCTGATGAGTAGACACTCCTTTTATATGCTCTAACGGAAATGCATTTACAACCGAACGATACGGGCCAAGATAAGTTGGCTGTTCAAAATCCTCGTCTTTTACTTCAATATGATCCGGCTCTGAAGAATCCAACCACCAACCATCGTTATTGATGTAAGAGAATACTCCCTTATTCAAATACTTCCAATAAATATCACGGGCAGTAGGGTTATATACATCATAAGGTTTAGTGCCCGAGTTTGGAGGCCAGGTCAAAAAGTTAAGCTGCATATTGCGGCTTTTAAATTCCTGATATTGTTTTGTTAAAGGGCCAAAACCCGGCCATGTTACTATCATTAAATGGGCATTCATATCATGTACCTGATCAACCATAGCTTTCGGATCAGGAAACCGAGTACTATCAAAAGCCATTCTATTCCAAACACTATCTTCTCCCCAATAACGCCAGTCCTGAATAATACCATCCAATGGCACTTCTAATTCGCGGTATTTTTTTACAACTTCTACGGTTTCAAACTGAGATTTATAACGCTCACGGCTTTGCCAGTAACCATACGACCAATATGGAAACATGGGTACGTCTCCGGTTAATTCGCGCATTTTACCAACTACTCCATCTGCATTACCACCAAACATTACATAGTAATCGATACACTCGCCAATTTCGGAGTCAAAATAAGTTTCATCCTGTGTATCCGAAAAGGTTGTTGGTGAGTAGTTATCCCAAAACAAACCATATCCTTTTGCCGATAAAATAAAAGGAATAACTGTTTCTTTGTTATTCTGCTTCAGAAATACTTCCTGATTTCGTTGCGACATTTTGCCTCGTTGCAATTGTCCCAATCCATAAATAAACTCTTCGGGATCCAGCTGAAATGACTGTTTAACATTATAAACGTTAACACCTGCATATTTTTTAGGTACAATGATTGTTCCCTCAGTTTTTTCCGTAATCAGAATTTTATCATCTGCATTGGCAAATTTAATTACCCCCGTATTTTTATTTACACGTACAACCATTGAGGAAGAAGAGATGGTAATTTCATTGTTATTTTCGTCTATTTTAACGGTAACATTTTCAGGTTCTTTTATAACCGAGAGACTCTCTTTTTCGACAGAATTTCCAACCGCTGATTTTATAATCCTAACGATTTCAGGACTATAAAATTTAATCTCAACTTCTGTATTATTAATGGTTCTTTTTAATCCACCCTCCTCTGCATCAGCCTGAATGGAAGCAAAAGAAGCCCAATTTAATACTGTTAAAAAAATAATAATCAAAAGATTACTTTTCTTCATGTCATCTGTTTTTAAGGAAAAGGAGTCCTAAAACAATTAAGACTCCTTTTCTCTAATTTTTAATATCAATAATTAATATCCCGGATTCTGAACCAAATTAGAGTTGGTTAATAATGCCTGGTTTGGTATTGGATAAATGGTTCTGTTCTCATTGCTTGGATCATGCGAGAACCATGATTTTGTTGTGAAAACTCCAAATCGAATTAAGTCTTGTCGACGACGTCCTTCCTGACAAAATTCCCAGCCTAGTTCATCCAGGAATCTTCCGTAAAGAATATCATCGCCTCCTTCGTTACTCGTTTCATAGGTATCACGACGTCCATAATCATAAACACTACCACCGATCAATTCTTCATCGGTAACAGCAGCTTTCTCCGGATTATCTTTAAAAGCGCGTTCGCGAACTTTTGTAACCAATTCTCCCGCTCCTGATTTACCTGATCTCATAAGTGATTCAGCTTTCATCATAAGAATATCGGCATACCTGAATAATGGGAAATCATTACTTAAACGATTTGTACTGCCAATAGCGTATTCGAATTTCCCCCATCGGTAACCATCATACATTGTCGACTCATCAATGCTTGGAACACTATTTACATATACAAGCGGTTCTCCATTATCGCTTCTGGTAAGTATATCGCCGGCCGCTGTATACTGTTGCCCCTGTATATAGTTCTCTTTAAGACGAATATCATCCGGGTCAAAACTTTGAATAAACTGAGGGATGGCGCAAATACCTCCCCATGGTACGTTTGTAAAATTGTATGTTTTCTGGCTCTCGGGAGCCAGTGTATTCAAATGAAAATCGAATGCATTCCAGTCAGTAACATATATTTCATCTTCAGGAAGTCCGTAAATAATTTCAACTGAATTCTGATTTTCGGTAACGAATACATTTTTCTGATTTTCCTCAAGGGCATAACTTCCCGTATTTTCTGCAAATGCAATAACTTTATTACATGCATCAATACAATCATCCCACCGAGCTGTTCCTGACCAAACCTCTGAATTTAAATACATTTTTGCAAGCAATGTATACGCCGCCCATTTATTAAAACGACCATAATAGTACCCGCGTGCTTCTTCTGATAGATTATCAATATTATCAGTAATTTCCTTAACAATGAAATTAAAAACTTCTAGACGTGTTGACTGCTGCGGAAGTTCTACATCTTTATAATCAGTAACAATCGGAATGTTTCCATAGAAATCCACCAGTACATAATAATAGGAAGCACGTAATACTTTTAGCTCAGAAACCAATTTTTCCTTAGCATCTCCCTCAATACCAATTGTTCCGTCTTCAATTTGCGAAAGCAAACGGTTACAGGTAGTAACACCATTATAGGTTCGGGTCCAGGGTGCCCATGCCGAGTCGTCTTCAACTGTCCAGGTATGCTGATGCCATCTTTTGTAAATACCTCCATCAACCCATCCGTTTGGACGAGCTGGCGTAACTTCCTGATCACCACAATTTTGCTGACCTCTAAGAACTCCATTCCACAACAATAAGGTTTCGCGCCACGGAACGTAAGCCGCATTTACAAGGTAACTGATATCGGCATCTGACGTAGGATTGTATTGCGAACCAACTACGTTTCCATAACTGTCATCTAATAATTCTGTACAGGAGGAAGAAACTCCCAGAACAAGTATAACAGCACTTAGTATTTTTATTAATATGTTGTTTTTCATTTCTTTATCGTTTTAAGTTTAAAAATTAACATTTACACCGAATGTATATGAACGAACACGTGGATATTGAATTCTTGGATCAAAACCAGGAGACAATCCCGCAGCATTAACTTCAGGATCAACACCTTTGTATCCGGTAAGAGTAGCTGCATTTAGTACAGAACCATAGAATCGGCACGACTTAATGTATTTGCCAACACTTTTTAGTGTATAGCCCAATGTAATATTGTCAATCTTCCAGTAATCACCATCCTCAACATAATAGCTGTTAAACTCTGGATCAATAGCATCATTCAGTATTGCTTTACCAAATACCATGTCGTTAACCGAAGTTAAGCGGTTCTCTCTTCGGCTGTTTTTGGGATTCTCAAAATACATTCGGGCTTCATTGAGTATTTGGTAATCAAAAGCCCCACGCATTGTAATACTCAGATCAAAATTTTTATATCGAAGGTTATTGTTCCAACCGGCATACATTGTAGGAATACCGTTGCCAATTACTTGTTTATCTTCAATATCATGTGAGAATTCATCGAATGGCACCAATTCGCCATCAGGCGTTTCGTAAATCCATTTCCCCTCATTATCAACATCTACTACCTTATATCCCCAGAAATTACCTACGCGTTCTCCAACCTGTACTCTGTGAGAATTTGTTTTAACAGGTTCCTGTATCCAGCCGGTGTCGAAGAAATCATAGTCGGTTTTGAAAACTTTACCATTAATACTTTTTAGTTTATTATCGTTTGTTGAAAACGTAACACTGGTATTCCATTCAAAATCCTTTGATTGAACCGGTATGGCCGATATCATAAGCTCAATACCTTTGTTTTCCATAACTCCTCCGTTTGCCTTAATCGTTCCATAATCATAAGGAGGAACGGATACTGTAAAATCATAGAGCAAACCATCAACTTTTCTGGTATAATAATCAACAGAACCGGAAAGGCGTCCGTCTAATGAAGCAAAATCAAGACCGATATTGGTTTCCTTTTTTTCTTCCCATTTTAGATCGGGATTGGAATTAGACGCTGGTACAATTGTTTGAAGCCACTCTCCGTTTACATAAGCATATTTGTCGTATTTCAACATTCCAACTCCCAGGAAAGCCTGGCTGGGCTGAGAGCCAGTTACACCATATCCAACACGAAGCTTCAGATTATCAAAGATTTGTTGATTTTGCATAAAGGCTTCTTCAGTAATTCTCCAGCCCAACGAAATTGAAGGAAATAATCCCCATTCATTGTCGGTACCCCATAATTGGCTGGCACCTTCGTATCTTAAACTGGCCATTAATAAGTACTTATCCTTATAAGCATAGGTACCTCGCCCAAAGAAACCAATCAAATTGGAAGTATATTTTGATGAACTTGCTCCTGCCTTTCCTTCTTTTAAAGCCGAACCAATTCCAATGTTATGCCATCCGCCAAAATAATCATCCTGAAAGCCGTAATTTGAAAAATACATACTTTCATAATCTGTTTCATTGTAGCTATAACCACCCAGAATACTAAATTTATGGCTATCAAAATCCTTTTTGTACAAAGCTGTAAGTTCTGCTAGTTTCTCCAACGAAGTATTTGAACCTACGGAAGACCATCCATTTAAACCATCGCGCAAAGTCGATACATGATTCAATGTTTCTGAATAGCCATGGGCACGATGAAAACGCGAATATGATAAAACGGCATTTAATGTTAGATCTGAAACAGGTTTAAATATGATGTTCGAATTAAACCGAACCTCAGTATTTTTTACGTTTCCATCAGATTCTTTAATCCGTGCCACCGGGTTTTCGTACTCAAACTTACTAAAGTTCTCGTGCCAGCTACCATCCTCATTTTTAACCGGATCAGTAGGTTTTCTTGATACTGCCATACGATAGGTGTATCCATTAAAACTACCATTATTTGCAGTTGAAGGATGTTCGTTAACCATGCCAATAATGCCCATTTTTAATTGTAGTTTGTCTTCAAACATAAAATGGTCAACCTGAAAACGTCCTTTAAAAGTTTCGTTAGCCGATTTTAACATGATTCCTTCAGAGGAATTATAATTGGCATTGGCAATATAATTTGTTTTTGCTGTACCTCCCTGAAAAGTAAGATTGTGAACATGAGAGAAAGGGGTACGGGTTATTTCATCCAACCAATCGGTGTCGGCACCATTATCCACTTCGTCAGGATACAATGATCTAAATTCATCGGCACTCAACATTTCTGGTCTTTGGGCAATTTGAGATGTACTGATATAGCCGCTGTATTCAACTTTGTTTATATTTCCGGCACCTTTTTTAAACTGCTTTGTAGTTATTAAAATTACACCGTTTGTACCTCGTGTACCGTAAATAGCTGCTGCCGAGCCGTCCTTTAATACCTCTACGCTTTCCACATCTTCCGGAGGAACAGTTGTAAGACTTCCGGGAACACCATCAATTAAAACCAAAGGGCTTGAATTTGCGCCTCCAAAGGTATTTGTTCCCCTAATTTTTAATTGAGTTGTAGCTGTTGGATCTCCACTTGGATTAGTAATAACCAAACCAGCTACTTTACCTGCCACCAGCTGACCAACATCTTTAATAGCTCCTTTATTAAAATTCTCGGGTTTAACACTTGCAACCGAACTGGTTACGTCTCCTGCTTTAACAGTACCATAACCGATAGCTACTACTTCTTCTAAACCAATAGCATCAACCTTCATTGTTATATTTATTGAACGCTGATTACCAACAAGAATTTCCTGAGTTTGCATACCAACAAACGAGAATTGTAAGATATCCTCAGGGCTTAAATCTTGCAGGTTAAACATTCCATTTACATCTGTTACAGTTCCATTTGTTGTTCCTTTTACTACCACTGTTACTCCCGGTAATGGCTCTCCAAGTTCATCAACTATTTTACCTGACAAAGTGCTTTGCTGATCAGCATCCGCGCCTGATTCGCTAAAAGATTTTCCCTCTTTACGCACAATAATATATCGGTCTACCACCTCATAGATCATATCGGTATTGGCCAGTACATCATCTAAAATATCGTTAATCGTGGCATTTTTTTTCGATATCGATACTTCTTTTAAATTTTCCAGATCTTCTTTTTGATAAAAGAAGTAGAACTCACTCTTTTCTTCGATTTGACGAAACAACTCGATAACGTTGTTGTTTTCTAACGAAACATCAAGCTTAGTGTTTTGCGAATACGTTGAAGCACTGACCGTTATCAATCCTATCAACAAAAAGGTGAAAGTAAGTTTCATTTTCAATAAAATTTCGGTCAACGACCGGTTACTACCAATCGCTTTAATTAGTTTTTTCATACATTTACATGGTTTAAATTATTACTGAGATGTTTAAATCGATTTGCGGTAGAGATGTGGCAGCATTTCTACCGTTTTTTTTTCATAAGCGAATTTACATAGGCATTATTTTTTGGTTATGGTAACTTTGTCTTTTGCACCCGGCATATGTTGAAATTCTATTTCAATCGGCAATAGGAGCTCGAATGCTGTTATAATCTGACTAAATGGTTTATCCTTAAGTATAGTTCCTGAGAAATTCAATTCTTCCACCTCTTTGTCTTCGAGGGTAATATCAACATTGTACCACCGCTCCAAACGCTCGCATATTACTGAGAGCTTTTCGTCGTGAAATACAATTTTACCTTCAGTCCACGAAACATAAAATTCGGTATCTACCGATCTTAGTTTTGCTTTAAGCGACACATCGTCGATAGTGAGCTGCTGCGATGGTTTTAGGTGTGCGATATTGTTTCCTTCCAGATTATTTACATTAACACTTCCTTCAACAAGCGTTATTTCGCTGTTGCTATCATTATGGTAAGAGATAACATTGAATTCTGTTCCCAAAACTTCTACAAATGAATTTTTTAACCTTACCCGGAAAGGAACATCCGATTTTTGCACATCAAAATACGCTTCTCCATCAAGGGTCACATTTCGGCTTTTTTGCCCAAACGAATTACTGTATTTCAAGGTTGTTCCCGAGTTAAGCCATACATGTGTACCGTCGTGCAAGGTAATTTCCGACATTTGCCCCAGTGGCACTTTTACTTCTGCAAACTGCTCTTCGTTTGTCCTTTCGCCCCATAGCTGAACCGCCAAACCACCCATCAACAAGGCAACTACAAAAACGGCGGCATAGCCCGAAACTTTTCGGAACAGCTGTATGGTTTTGTTTTGCAAATGGGTTTTAATATTAATCCAGGAATTCTGTTGCGAGACGAGCGATAGCTTTTGAGTAGCTTTTATGTCTTCGCTCAGGTGTGCTATTTCGGAGTAAATTCCGGCATATTTTGCATCCGACAGATACGAACTCAACTCACTTAACTCATCGTGGTTTGCCTCGTTATGAATTTTTAGCGTTGCCAGTTCCCAAAATCTATCTTCGTTGTGTTCTTTCATCTATCTTCTTTTAAAGAGCAACAGCAGGTATAGCTGCTGCTCTTATAAATCTTACCTAACCAAACTAATTTATAAAAATCCTTTTTGTATTGAAATGACGTGTTAAAGTTTGAAAGAGGGTGACAGAAAAAGCGATTATTTTATTTTTTCTCCAGAAAACAGAAAAAGAAGAAATCAACGGGATCTAACGATTCCTTTAAAAACCGGTATGCGCGAACCATCTGTGTTTTTACCGTATTCTTTGTGATCCCAAGCTTTTCGGCAATTTCCTGGTAAGTGCACGATTCAAAAATGGCCAGTTCTAAAATTTGTCTGCGCTTTTCGGGCAATCGCGATATGGCTGTATATAATTTTGCATATCGCTGTTCGTTGTTCACCTCCGTCTCATCGGGAATATCCGGAATCTGATCAAAAGAAATCGTATTATCGTGTTTCGCCCTGTGATAGTCGATAATTGAATTCCGTAAGATTTGATACAAGTAGGATTCCAGCGAAGATTTTATTTCAATACGCTTTCTGTTTTTCCAAATCTTTAGGAAACAATCCGAAACAATGTGCTCAACCTGTTGGTGATCGTTGATAGATTTAAACGCAAATAAACACATCGGATGAAAATACCGCTTGTGTAAATCGTGCAATGCATTTACATCTCCACTCTGAATGTCTTTCCACAACTTTAGTCGATCCACATAGTTTAGTTTGATGAAAACAAAAATAACATTGTTTAAACCGAAAAACCAAATTATATCTATTTCACCTAAAAAAACGCAATATAAAAACTGCGTAATTTTAAGGTTTAGAATTTCAATAACCCCTTAAAATAAGGGATATTAATATGTACAGAAGATAAAAATGCTCATCACAATCTTCCACAAAATAGTCGTTGTATGAAACGAAGCAGAGACGATCTTATGGCAAAGAATGTCTTTTGGCCATCAGCGAACAACCTTCTTTTACCAGCGCGTTAGAATCGGATAAAAGAGTAACACTATCTAATGATTTTATACTTTAATCTTATACCAGAGGAAGACCATCTTATAGAAATACGTGTCGGGCAAGTATCAGATCGTGGTTATCTGCAAGAAGAGTAGAACTTTATTTTGTACTTAATACAATATGAACTAATTTCGCACATCATGTTTAATTTTTATAGATTAGGCTTATTGATCTAACAAGAATTTACAACCAACTAAAATGAATTATAACCATGATTAAAAATGAATCGCGCTCAACCGCAGCATTAAAGAGTTTTGTTCTGCTACTCGCACTTTGCCTTAGCATGAACGTGTTTGCGCAAGTTGCACCAAATCCGTTTGCAAAAGCACCTGAGCCAAATGCAACGGTAACCTACAATAATCCAATTCTTCCGGGTTTCTATTCCGATCCGAGTGTTTGCCGTGTTGGCAACGACTATTACCTCATCACCAGTACTTTTGAATACTTTCCCGGAGTTCCGGTTTTTCATAGTAAAGACCTTGTAAACTGGGAACAGATCGGTCATTGTATTCACCGGAAAGAACAGATTCCAAACGGGCTAAATATATTTGCCGCCACGCTGCGTTACCACGACGGAACATTTTATATGATCACTACCAACGTTAGCGGCGGAGGAAACTTTTATGTAAGCGCAACCAACCCTGCTGGTCCGTGGTCCGATCCAATTTGGGTAGATGTTCCGGGAATCGATCCCGACCTGTTTTGGGATGAAGATGGAAAAGCCTACATCATCAGTTCTCCTTTTATTTTGTATGAAGTAGACTTAAAAACCGGCAAACTTTCGGATGGCAAAAAAGTTTGGAACGGAACCGGTGGCCGATATGCAGAAGGTCCACATATTTACAAAAAAGACGGTTGGTACTACCTGATGGCCGCAGAAGGCGGAACCGAGGAAGCACACTCCGAAACCATTGCCCGCAGTAACAGCATTTGGGGGCCATATACTGATAATCCGGCCAACCCGATTTTAACACAGTGTAATGCTGCCGGGCAGGGGAAACCTATACAGGGAATTGGCCATGCCGATATTATCCAGGCGCACGACAATTCATGGTGGATCGTTTTCCATGGCTACCGCAATATTTCTGATAAAACGCATCACATTTTAGGTCGCGAAACCTGTCTGGCACCTGTTACCTGGCCTAAAAACGGCTGGCCTGTGGTAAACGGAAACGGAACAGTTGACGTTGAAATGACCTACCCCACCCTGCCATTAAAACCGGTTGCCGAGCCTCCGGCTAAAATTGAGTTTGATAACAACAAGCTTGGATTAGACTGGAACTATATTCAGGCACCGGTAGAAAGTAACTTTTCACTTACCGAAAGAAAAGGTTTCCTGCGGTTAAAAGGAGCTGCTGAAACAATCAGTACCAATCATTCATCAACCTTTGTGGGACGCCGGCTAAAACACCATTATTTCACGGCAACCACTCAACTTGAGTTCGATCCGAAAAATGAAAATGAGGAGGCCGGCTTGATTTTGCTGAACAACGGTTCGCACTTCGATATAATGGTTAGCAAAAAAGGTAACGACCGAATTCTGACCGTAAAATTGCAGTTTGGACAAACCATTTACACCTCGAAAGAATATACGCTAGAACCGGGTCCGGTAAAACTGCGGGTCAGCGGCGATAAAACCACTTTTACCTTTTCGTTTGCACAGGGTAACGACGAATTTACCCCCGTTGAAACCGCCGATGCCAAATTTCTGGCAACCGAAACAGTTGGCTTCTTTACCGGTATTTATGTTGGTTTATATGCCACCGGAAATGGAAAAGCTTCAAAAGCCTACGCCGATTTCGACTGGTTTGAATACCTGAAGAATTAATTGAAAGCTACTCCTATACAAAATTGTAAACATTGCCTATCATAAATTATTTGTCCCTATTTTTAACGCCAGCAAAAAAAAATTTGAACTGATGAAACGAACACTTTTACTTAAAACAATCATCTTACTGATTGTGGTTACCGGACTGGCACTGCAAACAAAAGCCGCCAAAGTTCAGCACTTAACAACGCATAGCCAATCGATGGATAAAGACATTGAAGCAGTTGTAATTACTCCGGAAGGTTATTCTGATGATAAATCATACCCGGTTTTGTACCTGCTTCACGGTTATAGCGATAACCAAACCGGTTGGATAACCAAAGTACCTGAAATTAAAAACTATGCCGATCTGTATCAGTTTATTATCGTTTGCCCTGATGGTGCTTTTTCAAGCTGGTATTTTGATAGCCCGATTGACAAAAACATAAAATACGAAACCTATGTAGCGCATGAATTGGTTGATTGGGTAGACAATTCGTTTAGCACAATTGATTCGCGCGAAGGACGTGCGATTACCGGATTAAGCATGGGCGGACACGGTGCTTTGTACCTTGCTTTCAGAAACCAGGATATTTATGGCGCAGCAGGTAGCTTGAGTGGCGGAGTTGATATTCGCCCGTTTCCAAATAACTGGGATCTTTCGAAAAGACTGGGCACTTACGCTGAAAACAAAGACAACTGGGAAGAAAACAGCGTCATCAATCTTGTTTACAAGCTAACGCCCGGATCGCTTGAAATATCAATTGATTGTGGCGTAAGCGACTTCTTTTACGGCGTTAACTGCGACTTGCACGAAAAGCTGCTTGAACGAAATATTCCACACGATTTTACCACACGGCCCGGCGGACATACCTGGGATTACTGGAAAAACGCTATTGCTTTTCAAAGTGTGTTCTTCCACCACTTTTTTGAAAAGGCGAAGTAGTTTAGAACTTATCGCTATTTAAAATTTACAACCTCACTGATTTATAATTAGATCACCTCGGTTTTGTCTTTTGTTTTATCGGGTATCAAATGCAAAAAAAATAGCGTTCGAGAAACATTGTATCACCTATTTTTAAAAGTCAAATTGTAATCTTCTAAGAAATATTCATTTTTGCATTCCTAAAATCAGGACAATGATGGAGCACAATCCAAAATATGAACCACATGCGTGTGCCCGATGCGATAGTTTGCATACCTGCACCGGAACCTACCACTGCTGGTGCAACCAGGTAGAAATTCCGGAAAATGTGCGCGATTACATAATGGCCTGTTTCGATGGTTGCCTGTGCCCCGACTGTATTGAGGAATTAAAAAGAACGATTATTTAGGGATTCTATATTCAAATAATGTAAATCCTACAGAAGATTTATTCTTATCCCGCCATTAAATACAAAACCATCAGATGGCGCCCAGATATCAGGGAAAGTTGGCGAATTGTACGGTGGCAAAACCAGCGGCTCGTAATTGGTCTGAATTACATCGGTAAAATTCTCAAAATTGATAAATACCGACAGTCGCTTAAAATGCCGCATGGCCATAAATCCCATCATCCAGTAATCAGGTTTTGTGTTGTATTGTTCGTCAAACTGAGAACCTGTATAGTACAACTCGTATCCTACCGACCATTTTTCTTCCGTTTCGTACATTAATGCCAAACCGATATTGTGCTTTGGTGTAAGTGGTTTCTGGTTGTTTATATTATCGTATTGAAGTTTGGTATTTATAAAAGCATAATTAAAATACAGCTTGAAATCGGCATAGGAAAGTTTGCCATTGGTTTCAAATCCTGAGCTTAAAATATTGCCGTCGGCATTCTCAAAAAAGTAGGTGTTATCGGGCTGGTTTTCTCTTAAAACAAGTGCATCTTTAAGTTGTGTGATGTAAAAAAGTTGATTAATAGAAAAGGTAACTGCATCAAAAAACACCGTTTTATAATTCAAATCAAAGTTCCCACCTACCGACTTTTCGGGATTCATTTCACCACTTGAAATAGGTTGAATATTACGGAAATACAGTTTTTCGGCATCTTCGGTAAAAATCGATGGCAGTTTGTACCCCATTGCACCGCCAATTCGTGAAGAAAATTTCTCGGTGGCTTTAAAAAGCAAAGCAATTCTCGGAAGTACAAACATGCCGTAATCAAAATTGGAATCCGTTCTCAATCCGCCTTCAAACGTAAACTTCGGTCCAAAATCGCTTGTGTTCTGCGCAAAAATACCAAGCGTATTGTGGGTATAATCCCTTTTTGCACTGGCATCGACGTTCGTTTCTTTAAACTGCTCGAAATAATGATTTGCACCCAATTGCCAGTCAGACTTTTCTTTTTTGTAAAGGCTGTAATTTATTTCTGAGAAGCCGGATAACTGTTTCCCGGCAAATTGATAATCCGGGATGTTCAACTCCCTGTTAAAATAACTCACACTGTTTTTTACAGCTATACTTCGCACATCGTTTATATTCTGAATTTTAAACTGTGTAGAATACCGCTCTGATTTATTTTTTTCAGAAAAAACATGCTCCTGAGTTGCATTGTGTTTAATCACTTCCATATCACCACCGGTCCGCGTATCAAAAGCTGAGCTGATTCCAAACAGTATCTCCGTATTTGAATTGGGGTAGAAATAAAACTTTGGATTCAGGTTATAGGTGGTCGATTTTGGCAGGTTTGAAAAACCATCGTCATCCGGGTCGTATGGAACCTGCTTATCTGCTGATCCATAAATGGTAATTCCTGTTTTACTGAATTTTTGCGCATAGAAAAAATTAGCTGTCGATCCCAAAGCGCTGGTTTGATTAAACATGAGGCTTAGCTCCGGTTTATCTTCGGGAGTAATGGAAACAAGATTCACCAGCCCGGCAATTGCACCACCACCGTACAATGTCGAATTACTTCCCTTTATTAATTCCACCTGTTTTAAATCGAGCGGAGGAATCTGCATAATGGATAAGCCGCCTGCAAACCCGCCATATAACGGAAGTCCGTCTTTTAATATTTGCGTGTATCGGCCGTCCAGACCCTGAATCCGGATACTCATATTTCCCGAACTCAGCGATGTTTGCTGCATTTGTACCCCGGTGGTTTCCTTTAAAAGCATTCCTATATTGCTGGAGTTCATGGCAGCTTGTTCGCCTAATTCTTCGCCGGTTATGGCTTCAACACGCGTTGGTATATCTTCGATTGTTCTCGACGATCGGGTGGCAGCCACAATCACTTCTTCCAGCTCCTCTCCTTCTTCCAGTTCAACGGTGATGGATTTCTTATTGTCCTGAGGAAAAACAAGGACTACTTTGCTCTTTTCATAGCCGATAAAGGATATTACAAACACGGTTTTACCATTGGCTAAATCATTAAATACTGCAATTCCGTTTTCGTCTGAAACCGTTCCGGTTGTTGTTCCTTCAATAACAATATTTGCCCCGGTTAAAATTTCATCGTTCTCATCTTTAACCGTAAAGGTTACGGAATTCTGAGCCAGAGAATTAAAGGCGAATAGAATTGAAATGACTAAGAATATATTTTTCATATACGTTGCTTGCATAATAATCCATAAAAATACATCGAAATGGATATGACGATCCTCAAAAGCGTGGATTTATAATAATTGAAATTACTCACATAAACATAAATAACTTCAATTTAATGACAGAGCCACTGAGAATGGTAAAAAATTAAGCGAAAAATCCACGATGTAAAGGTTTTTGAGTTCGTGTCGTTTTACGACTCTAACAAAATGTAAGCAAACAAGACAGGAATTACCTAAATACATACCACTAATCTGTCATATTTCTTTTTGATCGTTTTTTGTTGTTTTTTAAATCTTTTTGATAACGTTTATTTAATATTTAAGTCTTTTTGATTTTCCCACGTTGTTTTCTCAAAAAACTGCTCAACTACAGCATTTACCGAAAAGCACACAAAACACTATTTTTCAGCCGTTTAAAAGAATACTCCAACTCCAAACAAAAGCTCGTGCTATCTTTTTTATGGTTTTTACCATATTTTTAAATGTGTTTTTACTTATCTTTTTATGTGGTATCGCCGCCTTTTAAGGCTGTCCGATCTTCGTTTCATCTTTTGGAATAGTTTCATTTAGTTTCTTTACAGACATAAAGATCCCGTATTCGTTTATCAAAAAAATGTAGAGAAATATGGAACATTCAAAAGCTTCAAAAGCTAATAAAATAGACTTATTCAGTCTTAAATCAATTCAAATGAAAACCTTCCATATTACCTGGTTTTCGTTTTTTCTCTGTTTTTTCGGATGGTTTGGAGTAGCCCCGCTAATGGCAGTAATCCGCGAAGAACTACTACTAAGTAAATCGCAAATTGGAAACATTATTATCGCATCGGTAATGATTACTATTTTTGCCCGCCTGCTAATCGGTTGGATTGCCGACAAAATAGGCCCCCGAATTACTTATACCTGGTTACTAATTGTTGGATCACTGCCCGTTATGTTGATCGGGCTTAGCAACGATTATACGTCTTTTCTGATTTTCCGCCTGTTAATTGGAGTAATCGGAGCTTCGTTTGTAATCACACAGTTTCACACCTCTCTTATGTTTGCCCCAAACGTAGTAGGTACAGCCAACGCAACCACAGCCGGCTGGGGAAACCTGGGAGGTGGAGTAACCCAAATGGTAATGCCGCTTATTTTTTCGGCTTTTGTGGCAATCGGCTATTCAAACACCAGCTCATGGCGATATGCCATGATTGTTCCGGGAATTTTGATGATAATAATGGGACTGGTTTATTACAAGTTTACCAGGGACACTCCCGAAGGAAATTTGAATGACCTAAAAAAAGCAGATCCTGATTTTGCCATAAAAAAGACAGCCGAAAAGGGCCAGTTTCTGGAAACCATTAAAGACTTCCGCGTTTGGGGCTTGTTTATCATTTACGGGGCTTGTTTTGGTATTGAACTTACCATTAACAATATAGCCTCACTCTATTACAAAGACTATTTCAGCCTTGATGTTAAAACCGCAGGATTAATAGCCGGGTTATTTGGCGTGATGAACATATTTGCCCGTTCCGTTGGCGGTATTCTTGGCGATAAATCGGGGATAAGATGGGGATTAAAAGGACGCGTCTATTTTCTCTTTACTGCTTTATTCCTGGAAGGAATTGCATTGATCCTATTTAGCAGAATGACCGTATTACCTGTCGCCATCGCAACAATGATAGTGTTTAGTCTATTTGTACAAATGTCAGAAGGGGCAACCTTTTCAGTCGTTCCCTTTATCAATAAAAAAGCAATAGGAACCGTATCGGGAATTGTAGGTGCCGGCGGAAACGCGGGTGCGGTTGCCGCCGGATTCCTCTTTAAAATGGAAGACGTCTCCTACCCTCAGGCCTTATTTATCATTGGAATCATCGTTAGTGTAGTTTCACTTTTTGCTTTCCTTGTACGCTTTAGCGAAGAAGCCGAAACGGAAGCTCGAAAAGAGCTTGGCGAGGTTTACCAACCCCGAAGCGTTCAGCCGAAACCGATATTTATGTACAGCTATGCAAACAATAGTGTAATAAAGCTAAATGCATGAGGGCCGAAGAATTTAAATCAACATGCTCCTATTGTGGGGTAGGCTGTGGGATTATTGTCTCAAAATCTGCTGACGGAAAGGTTTCCGTCAAAGGAGACAAGGAGCATCCGGTCAACCAGGGGAAGTTGTGTTCCAAAGGATTAAATCTGCATTATGTGGTAAACAATCAAACGGACCGCTTAACCACTCCACAAATACGTTTGGCCAAAGGGTATCCATTAAAAAATGTTGAATGGCCGGAAGCCATAGGACGTGTTGCGAATGTATTCAAAAGCTTAATCGAAAAATTTGGCCCCGATTCTGTGGCGTTCTATGTATCCGGACAATGTCTGACTGAGGAATATTATGTGGCTTCAAAACTTGCAAAAGGTTTTTGGGGAACCAATAACATCGATACCAATTCACGTTTATGCATGAGCTCAGCAGTGGTAGGCTACAAAATGCAACTGGGAGAAGACGCTGTTCCTGCATCCTACGAAGACATTGATCTGTCCGATTGCTTTTTTATAACAGGCGCAAATCCGGCCTGGTGTCATCCAATTTTGTTTCGCAGGATAGAAGCCCGTAAAAAGGCAAATCCCGAAGTTAAAATTGTTGTAGCCGACCCCCGTCGTACGCAAAGCTGCGAATTAGCCGATTTGCATTTACAACTAAAACCGGGCACCGATGTGTTCCTCAATAATGCCATTGCCCGCTGCCTGCTCGAAGACGGTTATGCCGATTGGAATTTCATCCGCCAACATACCAATGGCATCGAAGAATTGCAAAAGCAAGTTGTTAAACAAAGTATAAATGAAGCGGCCGAAATCTGTGGTGTTCCCGCTGCTGATATCCGTTTGGCGGCAAAATATATCGGAGAGTCAAAAGGATTTATATCCATGTGGGCCATGGGGTTGAATCAAAGCGTTATCGGTGTAAACAAGAACCTTTCACTTATAAACCTCTCGCTTATCACCGGAAAAATAGGCAAACCGGGCTGCGGACCATTCAGCCTTACCGGCCAACCCAACGCAATGGGCGGACGTGAGGTTGGAGGAATGTGCAACCTGCTTCCTGCCCACCGGAATTTAGAAAATGAAGCCCACAGGGCTGAAGTAGCAGATTTTTGGAAGGTGAAAGAAATACCTGCCAAGCCGGGTTACAGTGCTACCGAGATGATTGACGCCCTGGAAGACGGAAGGCTAAAAGCAGTTTGGATTATCTGCACAAACCCAATGGTGAGTTTGCCCAATTTACACAAAGTGGAAAAAGCATTAAAGAAAGCCAGGTTTGTGGTAGTCCAGGATATTTCAAATAAATCGGATACCCTACAATTTGCCGACGTGGTTTTTCCCGCCGCCGGATGGTTGGAGAAAGAAGGTACAATGACAAACTCCGAACGAAGAATTACACATCTTAACCAGGTAGTAAAAGCTCCCGGAGAAGCCCTCCCCGATTATGAAATAATTTGCCGTGTTGCCAGAAAAATGGGCTATTCCGGCTTCAACTTTAAAAATGCCCGCGAAATATTCGACGAATATAAATTGCTGACCCGCGGAACAAATCTCTCGATTGAAGAACTGACCTATGAGCACTTACTAACAACCGGTTCGGTTCAGTGGCCATTCAGAAATGGAAAAAGTACCTTACGCCTTTTTGAGGATGGCAAGTTTTACACCCCTTCTAAAAAAGCAAATATATTTGCCGTTGAGGGGACCAACCTCTCGGAACAACCAAACACAGAATATCCGTTTATTCTAACAACAGGGCGTATCCGCGATCAGTGGCACACCATGACACGAACCGGAAAAGTTAAACGCCTGCAACAGCATATCGACAAACCATTTGTTGAAATCCATCCGGCTGATGCCAAAAATTTAAACATCGAAAATGATGACATCATAACGATAAGCAACCGGAACGGAGAAGTAAAAGCACCCGCACAAGTTACTGACTCGATTCGCGAAGGTGTTGTGTTCCTGCCCATGCACTGGGGAAAAGTACTTTCAGGCAACAAGGCCCGAACCAACAACCTAACCAATGATTTGGTAGACCCAAAATCAAAAGAACCCGACTTTAAGTTTAGCACAGTACGCATTGAAAAGAATTGCAAACCAACAGAACAACTGATTGTGGTTGGAGCGGGTGCGGCCGCCCTGCAATTTGCAAGAAGCTATCGGGAGAAAAACAAAACCGACAAAATATTGGTCATCTCAAAAGAAGATAATCCGTTCTACAACCGCGTTTTATTGCCCGACTACATTACAGGAAGTCTCAAATGGGAGGCACTCCAGAAAACAAGCGAAGCAGAAATCAAAAAACTAAATATACAGGTTAAAACGGGTGTAAGCCTTAACTCAATTGACTCAGAAAATAAAACGATTGCTTGTTCCGATGGGAAGAGTTACTCTTATGGCAAGCTAATTCTGGCCACCGGATCGAGCCCCAATGTAATGAACCCCGATTGGGCTGCACTACCCGCAACTTATACCATTCGCACGCGGGAAGATGCCGACCAGTTCAGAAAAAAAACAAAACCGAACCATCGTGTTCTGGTTGTTGGTGGCGGATTGTTAGGCCTTGAAATGGTAGCTTCATTATTGGAAATGAATGTTCAGGTTACGCTGGTAAACCGCAATCCACGTTTAATGGAACGCCAGCTCGATAACGAATCAGCCACGCTGTTGAAAGAAATACTGAACGAAAAAGGCGTTGAAATTCTTTTTAATGATGAACTAAGCCAGATAAGCAGCGATTGGGAAGATAAACATCGAGTGAGTTTTAAAAGCGGCAAACGCCTGGTTTTTGATTCTATTGTATTCGCAGTGGGTACAAAACCCAATATCAGCTTTGCCAAAGGAGTGGTTAATGTTCGCAGGGGAATAATTGTTAATGAGCACCTGAAAAGCAGCGAGCCGGATATTTACGCCATTGGTGAAATTGCAGAGCTTAATGGTAACCTGTTTGGCATAACCGCAGCAGCCGAAGAACAGGCTGATATACTGGCCAAACATCTGCTTGGCAATCCGGTAAGCGAATACTACGGAACTGTTCCAATGAACATCCTGAAATTTCCGGGAATCGACCTTTGTTCCATTGGTTTAACTTCTGTTCCAGCCGGAGCGGAAGGTTTCGAAGAGATAGTTTTTATTGATAAAGCCGCCCGCTATTACAAAAAATGCATTGTGAAAAACGATGTATTAATGGGCGCCATTCTAATGGGTGACAAGGCTGAATTTGCCGAATTCAAAAAACTAATAGTAGAACAAAAAGAGCTGGCCGGACTTCGGAATACCCTGCTTCGAACCGGAAAACCAATTGAACCGGTTATCGGTAAGATCCTGTGTTCCTGCAATAATGTTGGATCAGGCAACATTCAGAAAGCGATCAGAAACGGTGCTTCCCATGAAGATGCTGTTTGCGAAATCACCGGTGCCGGACTTGGCTGCGGCAGCTGCCGACCTGAAATTCAGAAATTATTAAAAGAAGAGTTGGAACCCGTAACCGGCAACTACAATGACGAAAACTAACAACAAATATCTCTACCGGGTGCTCAGCAAAGGAGGAATAATATCTACCTCCATGTTTGCAGAAGCATTGAAGCTGGCAGAAAATGAAGGCAACAAATACGTTCTGCTTGGATCGCGACAAGACATGCTTTTTTACCTGACAAAGAATTCGTTGCCAAAAATTGAAACCACAGCAATTCCGATTCAAAGCCGAAACTCGGGAATCCAAAATGTTGTGTCATCATTCGTATGCGTTGATATTTTACCATCAACCAACTGGGTTTACTCGGGCATATTTACAAAAATTGCAGATCAGTTCACTTATAAGCACCGACTGCGTGTAAACATCGTTGATCCGCAGCAAAACATGGTTCCGCTGTTTTACGGAGAGCTTAACTTTATTGCCTCCGAAATCCCGAATTTCTGGCACCTGTACCTCAATATCGAAGAGATGCATCAACCGGAAGCTTGGCCGGGCCTTATATTTACCGAAGACATTGCCTTGTTTGCACAAACACTTGAGAAGCTGATCCTTGAGGAGGGAATTCGTACGACCGAAACCTTGCATCAATCCGTGGCCACTTCCGATCTGCAAAAAAACACACTCGACAAAAATCCGAAACTCACGTTGCCAAAAGGCTCTTCGCCGTATTACGAAGGTTTGGTGAAGATGGAGAACAAAAATAAATACTGGGCAGGTTTTTACTGGCGTAACAACCAGTACCCCATTCAGTTTTTGAAAGACGTTTGCGAATTATGCATGAAAACCAACATCGCCAAAATAAGTTTTACTCCCTGGAAAACATTCCTGATTAAGGATATTGAAACCAAAGACAAAATTTACTGGGATGATTTGATCGGCCGTTACGGAATTAACATGCGTCACTCCTCTTTTGAATTGAACTGGCATTTGCCATTGCTGGATAAAGGGGCTTTAAAACTTAAACGATTTTTAGTAGCTGAGTTCGATAAATTCGACATCCGCACTTATGGTCTTTCATTCGCCATTCAAAATAAAAACAAGGGAAATTTCACATCAGTAGTGATCCGTAAAAACGGGCGCCTTCCTTTTTTGGGCCGCTTCGATTTTACCGCCAGCTACAGTATTGATCATGCATACGATTTTAACCCAAACAGCAACTTTTACATGCAGTACGAGCGGGCATTAAGTAAACAGGATTTGCCAAAAGCCCTTAACGAACTTAGCAAACAATATTATAATCAGCAGTTTGTAAAAAAATCGATGAATATTACCGAAGAGCAAAAACAGGCAAAAAATCCCGGGCATAATGTTTACCAATGCCCATTGTGCCAAACGGTTTACGACGAACGGTTTGGTGATATTCTGGCCGAAATTGCTGCCGGCACAGCTTTCGACAAATTACCTGAAAACTATTGCTGCCAGGTGTGCGAATCGCCAAAATCAACATTTAAAACAGTAGAAATTACAGAAACAACAAGTGTATAGAATAACAAAATGTATCAAAACTGAAAATCAGATGAAGAATCGATTTTCAGGTAAACAATTAGGTAGCCAGCGCTAAATGAACAATTCGTTTTACGGATTCTGGCAAGTTTAACTTTAAAGCAATATCATGACCATGTGCAGACATCTTGCGCCACGTTTTCTGAACAATCTGAACCAGTTGTTCATCGGTTTTTCCGGGCATAAAAGCAGCCATGTAATGTTCCAGGAAAACCAGACAAACAATGTCTTCCAACTTCTGGGCATCAGCAAGTCGGTTGATATTTTCCTTTTTCAGAATATAGGTCACTTCTGCAATAAAATCGGTGGAATATCCGGCTTCTTGCAATATCTCAGCAGCCTTGTCTGCCTGATATTTGCCCAAAAAATTACGCCATTGGTAATAACCAACCCGGCCCTCGGGATAGGTGCTGCGGGCAATCTCCCAACGATACAAATGCTGGCACCAGGCTGCCACAGACAAGGCTTCCGAAGCATCGGGATAAACTTCTTTCAGGCAATCCGACAGGCGCTGACAATACAACAACTCAGCAGGGATTCCATCCAACTCAAGGTTTGGATCTTTTTGGTGTGCGGATTTCAGTGCCTCAATGGCCGAAGAATAAACAGAACTATACATACTTATCAGTTTTAAGTTGATAACAGCGGTAAAGCATAAAAGTTAATTGAATACAAAAAGAACAAATAAATAAAGTGCATCATGAAAAAAAGAATTGTTTTAATTGGAAACGGGATGACCGGCTACAAATTCTGCGAGAAATTTGTAGCGTCTTCATTGGTTCATGAGTATGAACTGCTTGTTTTTGGTGAAGAACCGCACCCTGCCTACGACCGTGTGCACCTTACCTCCTACTACACAGGAACAGTACCCGAAGAACTTCTGCTGGCTCCTGCAGGTTGGTACGCAGAAAACGGCATTGAACTACGCACACATGAGCGAATTACTTCGATTGACCGAAATACAAAAACGATAAGCTCCCAGAAAAATTTAAGTTATTCGTACGATATACTGGTACTCTCAACAGGCTCTTCAGCCTTTGTACCACCAATTGAAGGCGTGGAAAAGAAGGGAGTTTTTGTGTACCGGACATTCGACGATATTGATAAAATCAAGGCCTACATTCCCAATGCAAAAAAGGCAGCGGTTATTGGTGGCGGATTGCTTGGGCTTGAAGCCGCCAAAGCCGTTTTGGATGACGGGCTTCCAACAAGTATCATTGAGTTTGCCTCCCGCCTGATGCCCCGGCAACTTGATCCCCAGGGAGCTGAAATACTAAAATCGAAACTTGAAGAATTTAACCTCGAAGTGATGCTGAACAAAAGCACGAAATGCATCATGGGTAACGGTTCGGTTCAAGGTCTGGAGTTTAACGATGGCAGCAAACTGGACACAGATTTACTGGTAATTTCAGCAGGCATCCGGCCACGCGATGAGCTGGCAAAACAGGCCGGTCTGGAAGTTCATCCCCGGGGAGGAATTGTTGTAAACAGCAAAATGGAAACTGCTGACCCAGGCATTTTTGCCATTGGCGAATGCGTGGTGGTCCACAATATGGTTTGGGGCCTGGTTGCTCCCTGTTACGAAATGGCTGAAGTGCTTGTGCAGAATCTGCAGGGCGTCTCAAAGGAATTTTTGGGATTCGATCTGTCTTCAAAATTAAAATTGATAGGTACCGACGTGGCCAGTTTTGGCGATGCGCTGGTTGAGGATAAGAACATAAAAACCATCGTTTACGAAAATAAAGCACGCGGTATTTACAAGCGTCTTAATCTTACTGCCGATGGCAAATACCTGCTTGGAGGCATATTGGTTGGTGAAGCTGAAGAATACAACATGCTAAAGCAGGTGGTAAACAACAAAATGGTGCTGCCCGAAAATCCTGAAGATTTTATCCTGGGAGCGCGTGGAGGAGAAGGCGCTGCAGGCATTAGTGTTGGCGACCTGCCGGATGACGCTATAATTTGTTCCTGCGAAAATATCAGCAAAGGGCAAATTATGCAGGCCATTGAGAAAGACGGAGCCGAAGCTTTGCCGCTGATAAAAAAATGTACAAAAGCCGGAACGGGTTGTGGAGGTTGTGTGCCTATGCTCGATGATTTGCTCACCCATTACATGAAATCGCAGGGCCGCGAAGTTCGCAAAACCATTTGCGAGCATTTTAACTACACCCGCCAGGAGCTGTATGATTTAATTAAAGTAAACGAAATAAAGAGTTTTAACGAACTACTTGCCTCTTACGGGAAAGGCTCAGGCTGCGAGCTTTGCAAACCGCTAACTGCTTCGCTGTTGGCCAGTATCTGGAACGATGTAATTGTAAAACACGATACGATTCAGGACACCAACGACCGCTTTTTAGCCAATATCCAGCAACGAGGTGTTTATTCGGTAGTCCCGCGTATTCCGGGAGGGGAAATAACCCCTGATAAGCTGATCGTGATCGGACAGGTAGCAAAAAAATACGATTTGTACACCAAAATAACCGGAGGCCAGCGAATCGACCTGTTTGGTGCGCGTGTTGATCAGTTACCAAACATTTGGGAAGAGCTTATTGATGCAGGTTTTGAAAGCGGACATGCCTACGGAAAAGCACTGCGTACGGTGAAAAGCTGCGTAGGATCAACCTGGTGCCGTTTTGGAATGGACGACTCGGTATCGTTTGCCATTGAAGTTGAAAACCGATACAAAGGTTTGCGTTCGCCTCACAAATTAAAAGGCGGTGTTTCGGGCTGCGTGCGCGAATGTGCTGAAGCACGTGGAAAAGATTTTGGAATTATTGCTACCGACAAAGGTTGGAACCTGTTTGTTTGCGGAAATGGCGGAGCCAACCCGCGTCATGCCGACTTACTGGCCTCCGATTTGGATAAGGAAACCTGTGTCAGGTATCTCGACCGGTTTTTAATGTTTTACATCAAAACGGCCGGACCGCTTACGCGTACCTCCAAATGGCTGTCGGAACTGGAAGGCGGCCTTGGTTACCTGAAAGATGTAATTGTAAAGGATTCGTTGGGTATTGGCGAAAAACTGGAACAGGAAATGCAGGAGCTCATCTCCCATTACCAATGCGAGTGGACCACCGTTGTTCGCAATGAAGAAATGCGCAAAAAGTTCCGCCACTTTGTAAACTCCGATCAAATCGACGAAAATATCAAGTATGTACCAATGCGCGGCCAGAAAATGCCCGCCAAAGTTTAACAATTATGGAAACACAAACTATTACAGAGGTAAAAGAATGGATTAAAGCAGCAGCCGTTGAAGATTTCCCTGAAAACGGAGGCGCAGCTGCACTGATTAACGGAGAGCAAATTGCGGTTTTTAATTTTACTAACGAAGGTCGCTGGTACGCCACACAAAACCAGTGCCCGCACAAAGGCGAAATGGCGATATCCCGCGGCCTTACCGGCGATTCTGAGGGGCATCCAAAAGTAGCTTGTCCTTTTCATAAACGAACATTCTCACTGGAAGATGGCAAGTGCCTTACAGATGAACAATACCAGCTTAAAACATATCCGGTAAAAGTAGAAAACGGCTTCGTGTTTATCGGTATTGAATAGTAAATCAGAAAAGGACCTTTTATGAACAATAATCACCTGATATCAATAGTTGGAGCCGGCCCCGGAGATCCGGAATTGCTGACAGTAAAAGCACACAAACGCCTGACGGAAGCTGATGTGGTTTTATACGATGCCCTGCACGGAAAGGAAATGCTAAAACTTGCCCGAAACGATGCAGAACTAATTTATGTCGGCAAATTCCAGGGTGATGGTCAGTGCCAGCACGAACGGCAGGATAACATTCACCAGAAGATGGCTGAACTGGCTGCCCGTGGTAAAAAGGTGGTTCGTTTAAAAGCAGGCGATCCAATGGTATTTGGGCGTGGTGCTGAAGAAATTCGTTTTTGCAAAACACATGGATTAAACTATGAAGTGATACCGGGTATAACCGCCGGAGTTGCGGCATCGGGACTGATGGAAGTGCCAATAACCGAACGTCATAAAAGCCCGATGGCCCTTTTTTATACCGGCCATCGCACCGATAATTCGCTTAGCAACATTGAAAGTGTGATTGAAGTGCTAAAAGGCAATGGTACCGTAACTATTTATATGGGATTTAAAAACATTGGATTGCTAAGTGCAAAAATTATGGAAGCCGGTATTGAACCCGAAATGCCGGTTCAGGTAATGAGCCAGGTTGGGCAAAAAGAACAAAGTATTTTAAGCAGTACAATTGGTCGTATTGTTTCAGATATTGACAAAAATAAGCCGGTTTCGCCGGCCGTACTTTTTATCGGCAGGTACGCCACTCCCATCGCTGAAGAAATAAATTGTGGTTTAACACAATTGGAAAGGAATTCCACCGCGGAATTAGTATCAACTTAAAGGAATAGCGCGTCATGATAAAACACCATATCGATTGTACAGATTGCAAAAACACCGACTGCCTCATCAAAAAACATTGCAACGATCCGGGCATTGAACCTTATCTGGCTCGAAAAGTGTCAATCCCTGCCCGAAAAGGTCAGAGTGTAATCATCGAGGGAGCGCCTATTCATGGCCTTTATTTCATGTTCTCCGGCCGAATAAAAGTGTTAACCACAGGGATTAACGGACGCGAACAAATTCTGCGCTTTGCCCGCGAAGGCGAAATGCTTGGACAACGCGGTTTTAGCACACATCAATATTCGCCCATTGGCGCCACTGCCATGCAAGACAGCATAGTGTGCAACTTTCCGGTTGAAATGATGAAAGAAATGTTAATGAGCCTACCGAAACTGTCTTATGACTTTATTTCGTTTTACGCTGAAGAATTGCATCGAAGCGAAACTAAAGTCCGCATGTTTGCCCATATGACCGTTCGCGAGAAAGTAATTGATGCGCTGCTTTACATCAACCGTAAATTCGGGCAACGGAAAAATTACATTTCGATGCAACTTAGCCGGAAAGAAATAGCCGACTTTGCAGGAACAACTGAAGAACAGGTAATACGTTATCTTTCGGCCTTAAAAAAAGAGGAGCTCATCACACTTTCAGGTAAAAGAATAGGAATTCCGGATATCAATCTCCTGAAAAAGGAAATTGCCGAGCATCATTATTTTATACAAAGCTAACTTCACTATTCTCTGGATATCTGCACCTTGCAAAATTCTACCTGCTTTTTCGCAGGTTTTTTTATACTATTTCATCTGTTATTACCTGCACAAAAGACTGTTCTAACAATCCATATCCCATATTTTTCATGTTTTGCAACACATACTTTTGGTGTATAGAATTACATAACCAAAAGAGGACAGAAAATGAAAAAACTATTTACCTTATTTCTAATTGTGTTTGCAGCCAGTGCAGGTTACGCACAATTCTCACTTGAAGGACAACTTCGTCCGCGCACCGAACTGCGAAACGGTTTTAAAAAGCCGATACTCCCCGGACAGGAACCGGCCTTGTTCACCGAACAACGTTCGCGTTTAATTGCCGGATTTAAAGCTGAAAAGTATGGATTCAAATTTTCCGTACAAGACGTTCGTATTTGGGGAGAAACCGGACAGATTAATAAGTCAGACCAATTGCTGAGTACTCACGAAGCGTATGGCGAATACTATGCCTCGAAAAACTCAACCTTTCGTATTGGCCGCCAGGAAGTGATTTACGATGGTCACCGCCTGTTCGGAAGCCTCGATTGGGCAGCACAGGGCAGGTCTTTGGATGCCATTCGGTATTTGTACAAAGACGAAAAAGGCAACCAATTCGACATCATGGCAAGCTGGAACCAAACCGGTTATGGCGACGGCGCACCTGAACCGGCAAAACTGGTAGGAAACTCGTATGTAATTACCAGCGGTGGCGGTGCCAACCCGCGAATATTTAACCTTGGCCTCCCGAAAGCCCAGGCAATGGCTTATTACAAAAAGACCTTCAAATCAGGAGATGTGGCTTTTATGTTGCTGGAAGATATTTATGATGTAGATGCGACGTCGGGCGAAAACTATGGGAACCTGACCATCGGATTCACACCAAACTTTAAATCGGAAAAACTGAAATTTGGCGGACAGTTCTACTATACAGGAGGTGCCAGTGGTAAAACAGAGACCAACGGAAGCTACGAAAAAACGGATTTGAGCGGCTATATGGCCAATGCCTATATTCAGTTTACAAACCTTTCCGGTACGCCATTGCTCGGAATTGATTACCTGAGTGGCGATGACGAAGAAACTCCCGACAAAGTTGAAGGCTGGGCTCCGAAATACGGAACCAATCACAAATTCTATGGATTCATGGACTATTTCTATGTTGGCAATGGCCACGGCGGTGCTGATGCAAAAAGTGCCGGGCTGCTGGATATTTACCTGCAAACTACTTTCAAATTAGGCGAAAAAGGCAAGCTGCTGGGGCATTTGCACTACTTCTCGGCACCCGAAGCACGAACAAACGCAACAAGCGGCCAAAGTTACGATGGCTATTTGGGGACCGAGTTGGACCTGGTATTCAACTATGCCCTCACAAAAGGCGTGAGTTTAAGTGCCGGATACTCCCAACTATTCGGCATCTCCGACACGATGAAACAATTAAAATTTAACGACCCTGCAACCGAAACCGGTGACATGCAGTGTTGGGGCTGGCTAATGATTGCTTTCACGCCTAAGTTCCTGTAAAAAAACCATTTCCATCCATTTTTATTCAAACAACTAAAATTAAAATATCATGTTACGATTCAAAAAATTACTAATGCCCGGAGTGGCGGCAATTCTGGCTATCATTCTGTATGCTTGCGGCGGTTCCGGCAACAAAACTGCTACCTCTTCAGAGGAAGTTTCAGGCTCATCACTATTAATTGAAAAACCACAGCTCACCTTTGGTTTTATTAAACTTACCGACATGGCACCGCTGGCCATAGCCAAAGAACTGGGTTATTTTGAAGAAGAAGGTTTGTTTGTAACCATTGAAGCTCAATCAAACTGGAAAAATGTTCTGGACCGGGTTATCGATGGCGAACTGGACGGATCGCACATGCTGGCAGGTCAACCCATAGCAGCAAACGCAGGCTTTGGCCGTCAGGCGCAGCTTGTAACACCATTCTCAATGGATTTAAACGGAAACGGAATTACCGTATCCAATCCGATTTGGGATAAAATGAAAGCAAACGTCCCGAAAGATGCCGACGGAAAACCGATACATCCGATTAAAGCAGACGCGCTAAAACCCGTAATTGAAGAATATAAAGCCAACGGTAACCCGTTTAAAATGGGCATGGTTTTTCCGGTATCTACACACAACTACGAAATCCGCTACTGGCTGGCGGCAGCCGGAATTAAGCCGGGTATGTATACTGCCGACAACATTCAGGGACAGGTTGATGCCGATGTTTTGTTATCGGTTACACCGCCACCGCAAATGCCGGCCACCCTCGAAGCCGGTACTATATACGGCTATTGTGTGGGCGAACCCTGGAATCAGCAGGCCGTATTTAAGCAAATCGGTGTACCGGTAGTTACCAACTACGAAATCTGGAAAAACAACCCTGAAAAGGTGTTTGTGATGACCCAGAAATTTATCGATGAGAATCCGAACACCGCCATTGCGGTTACCAAAGCTTTAATTCGTGCCGGAAAATGGTTGGATGATCCGGCCAATCGCCCGAGTGCGGTAGGAATTCTGTCAAAACCTGACTATGTTGGGGCCGACTCCATTGTTATCGCAAATTCGATGACCGGAACTTTTGAATTTGAAAAAGGTGACAAACGTTCGTTACCCGATTTTAACGTTTTCTATCGCTATCACGCAACTTATCCGTTCTACTCTGATGCCGTATGGTTTCTCACCCAAATGCGTCGCTGGGGACAGATTCCCGAAGCAAAAACAGACGAATGGTACCTGGAAACAGCAAAGAAAGTTTACCGCCCCGACATCTGGAAAAAAGCGGCAACATTGCTTGTTGAAGAGGGGAAAATTCCCGCCTCCGACATTCCTGAAACCGATGGTTTTAAGCCTGTAACAACCGACTTTATTGATGGCATTCAGTACGATGGGAAAAAGCCAAATGAGTACCTCACAAAATTTGACATTGGCAATAAAGACATCTAAAAACGGGTGAAAAAATTCAAGACCCGCTCTTTTAGTTGGTGAATATCAGAAAGGTACGGCTATCCGGATTAGCAGCTGTATCTTTCTACTCACCGGCTGCTTACTTAGTTAATAATCAATTCTCAAAAATTTACCAATCTAAAAGATATCATCATGGGACAAACAATTTTAGCCTCATTCAGATGGCTCGGATTTGGATTTCTTGACCCCTTAGTAAAACTGTTTCAGGGAATCGAACCGAAAAAAAACGGAGCTCTTTTTCTAAAAAAGGCAATCATTCCAATCCTCTCAATCGCAATATTTCTGGGTGTTGCCAATTTATTTTCAAGCTACCTGTACAAAATCGAACGCGAGCGAAAAATTGAAAAAACCCGCGAAACGCAGGGAGATGAGGCAGCATTGGCCATGCAGGAATGTATCGACTCGGGCGACATAAGTTGCAAACCCAATTCCCTGCCTTCGCCAGCCGATGTGTGGCGGGCAACACAAACCTTAATTGCCGACCACCGGATGATAAGTGCCGACAAAGCAGAATTTAAAACAAAAACTGCAGCTGTTAATGCACAACGCCATGCACAAGGCTTATCATCTATCCGTTATACGGGCCGCCCTTCGTTTGTCGATCAGATTTTCACGAGTCTGAAAACGGTTTTTGCTGGATTTCTGTTGGCGGCATTTCTCGCTATTCCTGCGGGTATCGTGCTTGGTTTAAGCGAAACCTTGCGCACTGCTTTAAATTGGATAATACAAATATTTAAACCCGTTTCGCCTGTGGTGTGGTTACTGTTGGTTTCAATGGTTGTAAAAACAATCCTGGCATCTGCCGATATGGATAAATCATTTGTTATTTCATTTATAAGCGTTGGTTTATGCAGCATGTGGGCAACTTTGGTGAATACTTCAGTTGGTGTTTCGTCGGTTGACAAAGACTACCTGAACGTTTCCAAAGTACTTCGTCTGGGAGTTGTAAGCAATGTTTTCAAAGTCATTCTTCCCTCATCGGTTCCGCTGATTTTTACAGGATTACGCATCACCCTGTCGGTGGCATGGATGGTGCTTATTGCCATTGAACTTCTGGCACAAAGCCCGGGTTTGGGCTCGTTTGTTTGGGAAGAATTCCAGAACGGAGCAAACGACTCGAATGCAAAAATCATTGTAGCCATGTTTGTGATCGGAGGCATTGGTTTTGCGCTCGACAGGTTAATGATGCTGGTTCAGAAAGCGGTAAGCTACGAAAGCAAAGCGTAATTCTATTTTGAAAGAACAACAAAACATGAGGCACAAAACCGATTAAAAATGAACACATTATGAGTGCATTTCTTGAATTACGCAATGTTTCGAAAAGTTTCGGACAGGGCACCAATCGTGTCGAGGTCCTGAAAAATATCAATCTCACTGTTGAGGAAGGAGAATTTATTGCCATTGTGGGTTTCACGGGTAGCGGAAAAACCACACTTATTAACCTCATCGCCGGATTGATTACACCGGATGAAGGAGAGATTCTGCTAAAAGGCAAGCCCATTACCGGGCCGGGGCCGGATCGCGGAGTTATCTTTCAGAACTACTCCTTACTACCCTGGTTAAGCGTATCGGGCAATGTTGATATGGCCGTAAAACAGGTATTCCCGAAAATGAGCAAAGCAGACAGAAAAAGCCATGTTGAACATTTTATAAAAATGGTTAACCTGCACCCGGCTTTGCACAAAAAGCCGTCAGAATTATCCGGAGGAATGCGGCAACGTGTTTCCGTAGCACGGGCACTGGCAATGGATCCGGAAATTTTACTGATGGATGAACCACTGGGTGCCCTCGACGCCTTAACAAGGGGGTCGCTGCAAATGGAAATTGAGCGTATTTGGCGCGAATCAAGAAAAACCGTACTGCTTATAACCAACGATGTGGACGAAGGTATTTTACTTGCCGATCGGGTTATTCCGCTAAAACCCGGGCCGCGTGCCACACTTGGCCTCAATTTCCCGATAGGTTTTAAACGCCCGCGCGATAAAGCAACCATCAATGCCGATCCGAATTTTAAAAAAGAACGGAACGCCATTAACGCTTACCTGATGGAAATTGGTAAACATCGTGTGGTTGCCAATGATAAGAAATACGATCTGCCCATCCTGGATCCCATCATTCCGGGCGCAGAAAGACGTTTATTTAATCCAAGAACCAATTTGTAATGGAAGTATTAACTGAAGAAAAAATAATGCTGGAATGCCGCGATATAAAAAAGGCATATCCAACACCAAAAGGCGACTTTGTTGTTTTAGAGAATTTCCAGTTACAGGCAAAAGAAAGCGAGTTCGTAGCAATTATTGGCCATTCCGGTTGTGGTAAATCAACCTTGCTGACCATGATTGCCGGTTTAAACGATATCACCGCCGGGGCGATTACTGTTGCTAACCATCCCATTCAGGGAGCCGGCCCCGACCGGGCAGTGGTATTTCAATCGCCCAGCTTGTTCCCATGGATGACTTCGTTGGAGAATGTGCTAATTGGTGTTAAACAGGTTTTTCCGCATGCAACAACCAACCAACGCCTGGAGATTTGCAAATATTACCTCAGCAAAGTTGGTTTGGCAGATTCTTTTTATAAGAAAGCCAAAGACTTGTCGCAGGGTATGAAACAGCGGGTTGGAATTGCCCGGGCATTTGCATTAAAGCCAAAAGTTTTATTACTTGATGAACCGTTTGGAATGCTCGATTCGATGACCCGAATTGAACTACAGGATGTGCTGATTGATGTTTGGTCGAAAGAGAAGATTACAGCCATTATGGTAACTCACGATGTGGATGAAGCAATCTTTTTGTCTGACCGGGTAATTATGATGACATCTGGCCCTTACGCAAAGGTTGGCGAGGTTGCACACATTAAACTTGAACGGCCTCGCAACCGAAAAACAGTGGTAGAACACCCTGACTTTTATAAATATCGTCAGCAACTGCTCACATTTTTAGATCATTAATAAACGACTATGCGCGAAAATAATTACGATTGTCAGACCTGCGAAAACTCGAACTGCCTTATAAAAAAGCACATTGCCAATGGTTCGATTCAAACGTATCTGCAACAAAAGAATACATTTAACTGTAACCAGGGCCAACAGTTCATTTTGGAAGGAGCACCGGTGAACGGACTTTATTTTATTTACAGCGGAGCAGTTAAGGTGTATCGGCAAACAGCCAGTAAGGAATCGCAAATCATTCGTTTCTCGAAAAACGGGGAAATAGTGGGGCACCGTGGTTTTGGAACCGACTATGTGTACAACATCAGCGCATCAGCATTAAAGGACACCATACTATGTAATTTTTCAAGCAGTGTGTTGATTGAAATGTTACACAAGGCTCCGTCATTAATGTTTGACTTTATGCTTTTTTATGCCGACCAGCTGCAAAAAAGTGAAGCCAACAGCAAATTATTTATCCAAATGTCGGTAAGAGAGCGGGTAATTAATGGTCTGCTTTTTATCGAGAATAAGTTTGGGCAAACCGATGGCTATATCAACATGACCTTGTCGAGACGCGACATTGCCGAATTTGCCGGAACATCAACCGATCAGGTAATTCGCGTAATATCTGCCCTGAAAAAGGAAGGTTTACTAATTGCAAAGGGCAAAAAACTGGGTATTCCGGATCTCAATAAATTTGCTGCACAATTGCAACAATCAAGCTATTTCCTTGAAGGATAGACCTTAGTATTTACGATAGACTTTTACAATAGATAGATGATCCCAACAGATCATGATATCAAATGAAAGGTAAACTGCAAAAAAAGAGTCCGATAAAATCGGACTCTTTTTTTTCTAACCAGGCGGGAATCGAACCGCCTCAGTATACAAATCGGAAGATATCTTCCTTGCTTACAACTACCTCTTTTATGTACTTTATAAATGATATTGTAATAATTCTTTGTTCTGTTACAAACAAAGCCTTCTCAAACAGATCGACCTACTTTAATGCCAAATGGAATTTACATTTTTAAATTTTGCTTCTGTCAAAGAAATGGGCTGTCCATCGGTAAAAACCCTTAGTTTGCTGAAAGGTTGAGAATTAAAAAAGATCTCTGTCATTACCAGATCTCCACTGTCTACAAAAATTTCGGCAGATGCGGCGTCCACAAATATTTCAAGTTTTACAGTCGATCCGATTTTGTAAGGAGCCACCGATATTCCGGAGAACTGATCAGAAAAGCTCATGTCTCCTGATTGTGTTCTATCAAACTGAAACTGCTCTGCCGATGCAGAATAGCTGAGTGTGACATTTTCGCCCAATTCATTTTCCAGCATAATACCAAATGATTCGGGAAGTGTTTCTCCCATTTCAAACTCCAGCGACAAGCGACTCTGATTCAAAGTCAAACCTTGTATATCCAGCTCTTTAACTCCCGAAATTTTCAGCGCTTCATCAATATTCACTGTCGCTGAATTAGCTGTGAGCAGCTCTGTTTCTTTTACAGGAGTCGATTTCAGCACGTATTGCTCCTTCTTTTTAATCAACGAAAGCGTGCGGGGTAAAGTCATTGCACTGCGCCATTTCTCAGTTGGTACAAGCTGTGCATACGCCCAGTTACTCATCCAGCCCAGGAAAATCCGGCGACCGTCTTCTTTTGGCACATCCGACCAGGTAACACCGGCGTAATTGTCGCGTCCCCAATCTACCCAACTGGTATCTTTTGAGTCGGCAGTAAATTCATGTCCATCAAAATCCCCCAAAAAGTATTGGGTTCCTGAACCACCATTTGGCCCGCCGGGGTTGATATTCACGATCAACACCCATTTTGTTTCGTCGGTTCCTTCAACCTGCAGCGGGAATAAATCGGGGCATTCCCAAACGCCATCGTGTGTTCCGGCATCAATACCAAAATCGCTTTCGTGTTTCCAGTTTTTCAAATCGTCAGAAGTATAAATCTGAACGTGGTCGTGCGCAGAAAGAACAAGGTTCCACTTTTGAATTTCTTCATTCCAAATCACATTCGGATCACGAAAATCGCGGTTCCCATCGTTTGGGATCACCGGATTTCCTTCATATTTTGTCCAGCTTCGCCCTTTATCCAGACTGTAGGCAATGGCCTGCGATTCCACATCAACACCACCGGCCTTTGCAATTATAGGATTGTGATAGGTGAAAATTGCTATTAACGGCGGATTTTCAGCGGAACCAAATCCAGAGGTATTGTTCCAGTCGACCACTGCGCTACCCGAGAAAATATATCCCAAACTGTCGGGATATAAAGCAATGGGCATGTGTTGCCAGTGCACCAAATCGGTGCTAATTGCATGTCCCCAATGCATGGGTCCCCAAACTGTACTATCAGGATAATATTGATAGAACAGGTGATATTCTCCTTCGTAATAGACCATCCCGTTTGGATCGTTCATCCATGCCGAATCTGGCGAAAAATGGAATTGCGGACGATACTTTTCGATGTATGGTTTTGTCGTTTCTTCGGCTTCTGTTGTTTTAGTTGGACCGGAAGAACAGGCCACGGCAAACAACAGTAATATTGCAGCCATAAAATTGAAATACTTATGGTTCATCTCTATTCGTTTAAATGGTTTATTTATCGTTTTATTTGGATTAAAATTCAGTAATTGTTCCTTCCAATAACTTAACGGTTCCTGTCTCACTAAATAAGCTTACCTGCACGTTCTTTGCATCAAAAGAGAATTTTCGCGACAGGGAAATCAATCCGTTCATGGCAAATAGTTCGGCCGAGTTCCTGTCGATAATAAGGGTCATATCCAGTTCGGGCTCGTTGGTTACATAAGGAGCATAGTAGAAACCATCCCAACTATCGGGGAAATCGCGTTGTATCGAGGGGTCAGCAATGTAAAAATATCTTCTTTCGGCCTGATAACCCAGGATCAGCTCCTTGCCTTCGTTTGTAGTAATTTTAACACCAAAAGATTCCGCCATACCCAGGTATAAACGGCTATTGACATCGAACGTCAAGTCGATTCGGATTGGCAAATCCAAGTTCTTTTCGATTGATTTGCCATCGCTTAATTCAGTTTCGTTAATTGTTTCTGTTGCCGGTTTCTCAATGGCTTTTACAGGTTCTGACGTTAAATAGTAATCGTAAAATTTTTCTTTTAAAGTTAATTGGCGGGCTAGCGAGAATTCGGCTGAGGAATTACTTGGAATATTGAATTTTTCGTAGATGGAATTATATAAAGTTCCTATTAAAACAGGCTTTTTGTTTACGATCCGGTAATCGGATAAAACAACAGCCTGATAAAGATCGCTTCCATGATCGATCCATTTGGGTTTATTGTGCGAGGCCTGGTAAACAAAGCCATCGAAACTGCCAACAAAGTACTGAACACCGCTGCCCTCGTTTGGCGAACCGCTATCGGCACTGATAAAAAGTACCCACTTCGTTTCGTTGGTTTCTGTAATCTCCATCGGGAAAAAATCGATGCTTGTCCATTGCCCCGATTTTAGCACAACTTCATCGCCAAAACGGCTTAGGTACTCCCAGTTTTTCAAATCTGATGATGAATAAAAACGCACTTCATAACCTGAAAGTGTTACCAGGATCCAAGTCTGTGTTTCATCGTTCCAAAATACTTTCAGGTCTTGAATGGGCTCGTAAAAATCAGCAAGTATAATCGTATTTTCGTAGTCCGTTTTCCAGGTCAAGCCATTGTCGTTGCTGTATGAGATGGTCAGTTCTCCATTGTTATCGGTTTCTGTTCCGAAAGCAATCAATGCAGAAGTTTCTGCACTATAAGCTGTTGTTTGATTCCAATCTGCAACAATGGTTTTTATGTTATGAATTCCGGCTTCTTCCGACTCAAAACTTATTGCTTTAGTGCTCCAGTTTACCTGGTCATTAGTTTCAGCCTGTCCCAACTTCTCTTCACCGTTAACCGTGTAATTGAAAAACAAGTGATAACTGTTTTCAGCATAAATTAAGGCTACAGGATTCTGAAGTATCGAATCTTCCGGGTTGAAATGCAGGGAAACAGCAGCTTTCTGTTCTTTATTTCCTGTGCACCCCCAGAAAACAAGCAAAATCAGCAATAAAATTGAAGCCGGAATTTTCTTCATAGGTAAACTGTTTTGATTAGTAAAGTTACGAAAACAGATCATGGTCGGAAGAATGTCTTCCAACCATGATCTTTTCTATTTATTAATAGCCAACATTTTGTTCGTACAGACCTTTTGTAAAGTCTATCTCACGCTGCGGAATCGGGAAATATTCGTCCCTTCCGGCAGTAAATTGAGCATCATTCAAGAAATCTTTTCTTGTTTTCTCTTTTTCCAGGTAAGCATTCAAAGTTGGTTCTGCAATTCCCCAACGTACCAGGTCGAAAAAGCGAGGGCTCTCCAAAGCAAACTCCAAACGACGCTCCCACTGTAAAGCTTTTCGTGCGTTATCCTGTGTCCAGGCCAAATTCGATCCGTCGTATTCCGAGATCATATAATTTGATGGAGCAGTACCATCAGCAAAACGAGTTCTGCTGGTACTTTCAGAGGCACGTTTACGAACCTGGTTGATCAATGGACGGGCCATATCCTGCTGGCCCAGCTCGATGTATGCTTCAGCCTGCATTAACAATACATCGGCATAACGAATGATATCGATGTTTTTCGATACGCCCATAAACGGACCTTGCTTTTTGTAGCAGGAACAATCGGCAGCCTGCTGCTCTTTCATACTTTGGAAGTAACCGTAAACTCCCGGATCGCGTACCCAGCTGTTGCTGAAAATGTAGGATTCCTCGTTACGGTATTTGTACGGGTGACCGTCGATACCAATAGAGTGGTCGATACGCGGGTCAACAGGTACTCCATCAGGAGTAATATCGGCTGCACTCAGTTCAACATCGTTAAACGTGTCGAACTTTGGTAAACCATTCTCATCGGTAGCAAAAGCATTCACCATATTCTGGCTTGGCTGGTGGAAACCACAACATCCGTACTGAGGAGCTCCGTGCGGATAATTCAATCCATTCTCGAAGTTCAAACGTCCTGATGTTGTTCCATCGCTTATCGAAAACTGAATAGCAAAAACCGATTCAGGGCCATTATCGTAACCTCCGGTAAAGTTTTCACCAAAATCAGCCTGCAAACTGTACTGTCCGGATGCAATAACCATTTCGCACAGATTAACAACTTCCTGCAAACGGCTTTGGTTAATGTTTACAACCTGGTTGTTTTCATCCTGCTCGTAAGCCTGGTATAATCTCAGTTTTGCAAGGTAAGCAGCAGCCGCATATTTATTGGCTCTACCAACCTGCGATTGTGATTCGGGAAGATTATTCATCGCAAATTCAAAGTCTTCAGCAATTTTGTTCCACAATTCATCGTTTGAATATTCGCGGTTTGACGTTTGAAGAATCTCTTCGTTGCTCAGATTTTCATTGATATACGGAACATATTTGAACAACACTTTCAGCATAAAATGCGAATGCCCTCTAAGGAAACGTGCTTCAGCAATCCTTGTCTGGCGCAGCGCAAATTCTTCGTCGGTCAACTCATTCAAGGTGCGCAATGCCGAGTTGGCACGCGAAATAGCACGGTAATAATTTTCCCAGGTGTACGGTAAACCGGCCAACCAACTCTGGAATGGTTGAGTAAGGTTGTATTGCTCGTAAAAGTTGTAAGGTTCAACATCCGAAACACCACCGCCTCCTTTGTAAGCATCGTCAGAGCGCACACTACCATAAACCCACATACTTGCTATAGGGCCAATCATATCGTTGTTTCCAATTCCGGCGTAAGCCGCGGTAACTAAACCTTCAGCGCCTTCGGCCGTTGGGCTTCCGGCTGAAATGAACCCTTGCGGCTCAGTTTCCAGGTAATTATCGCACGAGACAGCCAACAGACTTATCAGTGCAACTATATATATTTTAATATTTTTCATTTTCATTATTCTTTAGTTTGTATTGATTAGAATGAAACATTAACACCGGCAGAGAAAGTCCTTGGAATCGGGATGGTATTTACATCTGTACGTTCCGGATCCGGTCCCTGAAATTCGTTGCTCTGAATCCAAAACAGGTTTTCAGCCATCAGGTAAAAGCGAACCTTATCCATGCCAACTTTATCCAATGCATTTTTTGGCAACGAGTAACCAAGCTGGATGTTACGCAGTTTGAAATAAGACGCGTTTACGTTCAAATAGCTTGAAGTACGTGTTTCATTGTTACTATCCGACAATGTTAATGCAGGAACATCTGAATCCGGATTTTGGGTAGTCCAGGCTCTGAAAACGCCAGGTCCTACGTTATCGCGACCACGAATAAAATCGTTATAGTAAGTATAAGGATCATAACCTGTTTTTCCGGCAACACCCGATCCGAAAACTGACAAATCGAAGTCCTTGTAATTCACATCAATTCTTAAACTGTACTCGAGTTTTGGAAGGAGCGTTCCAAGGAATTTCTGGTCGAGCGAGTTAATAACTCCATCATCATTTAAATCAGCCCAGCGAATACGCCCCGGAGCAGCACCAACCTGGCTGGCATGTGCATCAACTTCTCCCTGGTTTTTAAAAATACCGTCAGCTACGTAACCAAAAATCGAAAGCTCTGAATGGCCAAGAACCGTTTGCTCGGAGTTACCGGGATAAGCTGTTCTTACTTCTTCAGGAAGTTCAGTGATTTTATCGGCAAAGTGGCTGGCACTACCTGCAATCTCGTAAGATAAGTCGCTGTTCACTTGTTTTCTATAACTCAACGCAAATTCCCAACCTGTGTTTTTCTTGGTTGCACCGTTCAGGAACTGCAATTGTCCTTCACCTAAAGCCGAAGCTACCGGTGGCTGAATCAAAATATCGGTTGTTTTACGTGTATACCAATCGAATGCTCCTACCAGCTTACTATCGAAAAATCCGAAATCGATACCCAGGTTCAGTTCATCTGTAGTTTCCCATTTCAAGGCAGGGTTTCCGGCTTGCACCGATACAAAACCCGAAGGCAGGTTTCCTGAATCCTGACCATCTAAAGCATAAGCTGAACCCACATTCCAGTAGTCATCAAAAAAGTCGTTGTGGAAAATGCCATCTACCTGACTGGCCACTGCTCCGTAACGAGGTTCAAACAATCCAAGACTGGCAAAATCACCAACATCCTGGTTACCAACACGACCAACACCGGCGCGGAATTTCAGGTTTGAAATTTTCTCCATTCCACTCATAAACTCCTCTTCGCTCAAACGCCATCCGAAGGTAGCTGCAGGGAAGAAACCGTAACGGTTATCGGCACCGAATCGCGACGAACCATCACGACGCAGGGTAAACGACGCCAGAAAACGTTCGTTGTAGTTGTAATCGATCTTACCGAACTGAGAGAATAAACGACTGCTTGTAGCTGTTCCAAAACTATTTCCGTTGCTGGTTCCGGCACTCAACACAAAAAACTCTTCAGTTTGCGAAGAAAAACCTTCTTTATATCCGGTGAAATCCTGAAAATTATCGCTAACAGCTTCGATACCTAAAAGGAATCCGAATTTACTTTTACCTATATCAAGCTTGTAACTGGCAGTGTTCGACCAGGTTACACTGGTGAAATCGCTGTTGTAAATTCTTAAGTTATTTACTGAACGTGCAATAAAACCATTGCTAAAAGCGGGTTCAATATCTTTGTCTTTAACCATCGAGTAGTCGATTCCGAGTGTTGTGCGCAATACAAGATTTTTTACCGGCTGAATTTCAGCAAATACACTACCAAACAAATACCTGCGATTGGTATTATCCCACCGGTTGATATCCTGCATCATTACCGGGTTGTTACGGTCGGAATAACCTGATCCGAGAGGGCCACCATAATTTCCGTTTGAATCGTACAAGGGGATCGTTGGCGCTAAAGTAATTGCCAGTCCGGGAGTTGGAGCACTACCAAGGTCGGGCGTTTCCAGGGTTTCGTTCGACGATACAACCTGTGCATTGATACCAAACTTCACCTTATCATCGAGCATGCTGGTTTGTCCGTTAATACGGGCCGTAATACGATCGTAGTTGGTGAATTTCAGCATACCGGTATTTTTGATATAACCAATATTCATCAATACCGAAGACTTTTCAGTTCCTCCGGAAACAGTCAGGTCGTTATTGATTACAAAACCGGTTTCGTAAGTTGCATCCTGCCAATCGGTATCGCCAGCAGGAACATTGGTATCTCCACCAACATAAGGCTGAACGCTTACACTATTCAGTACCGGATTGTTATAATCACCGTTCCAGTCGAAGTTGTAAATTTCGCCGTATCCGCTTGTTGGATCAACTCCATCGTTTACCGATGCCTGCCACAAAGCCCGGCCACGATCAACGGCATTCAGGATATCGTAGCGTTGCGATTTTTCGCTTTGAACCGAAAAGTTAGAGTTAAACTGAACATTCACTTCTCCTTTTTTATCCGATCCGTTTTTGGTGGTAACAATTACAACACCGTTTGATGCACGTGCTCCATAAATTGAAGAAGCCGAAGCATCTTTCAGCACCTGCACCGAAACAATTGAACCGGCGCTCAGCCCCTGGAACACCTCTGGTCTTTTGGTTGGTACTCCATCGATGATATACAAGGGGTTGTTATCTCCCAGCGTATTTACTCCACGAATAAGAATACGGCTGCTGGTGGCACTTGGAGTACCGGTTTTTTCAATATAAAGTCCCGGAACATGTCCCTGCAAAGCCTGCATCGGGTTACCCGAACTTAAACTGATATTTTCAATTGCGTCCATTTCTACCACTTCAACCGCACCGGTTAAATCGGCTTTTCGCTGAACGCTATAACCAACGGCTACAACTTCTGCCAAACCGATGGTTTCTTCCTCCATTGCAATATTAATGGAGGTTCTGCCTGCTACTGCAATTTCCTGTGATTTCATGCCAATAAAAGAAATCTGCAGTACTGCATCGGCACCCGCTACCTCAATGGTGTAAACACCATCAATATCGGTAATGGTACCGTTCGTTGTTCCTTTTTCAACAATTGTTACACCTGGCAATGCCATGCCCGAGGCGTCTTTCACAGTACCCGAAACCGAAATTTCCTGGGCAAATGCGATTGTTGAAAACAAACTAAGCAGAATGACAAACATTCCCTTAGTCGCATTTTTAAGTTTGATTCTTTTTACCATAATCAGATTAGTTTAATTAATTTGAATGTTATTTCTTTCGATAGTTGGTTGGTCAGTCAATAAGATCTTTTCAATCTCCCCCATGTCGTATTTTGGTGTAGCACCGGCTTTTGATGCCACAAAAGCTCCGGTAGCACAGGCAAAAGCCAGTGCTTCGGCAGGTTCCTTTTTATTGAGGAGGGAAGCAATTAGCCCGGCAAGAAATGCGTCGCCGGCACCAACGGTATCAACGGCATTTACTTTAAATCCGGGGTGTTCGAAGAATTTTCCATTGCAGAACAACAAAGCACCTTTTTCGCCTTTGGTTACACACAACATTTTAATGTTGTAATGTTTTACAAACCATTCAATAAGGCTGTGTTCATCAGTACCCGACAGCTTGTGCCATGACGCAAAAACATTTAGTTCATCATCGTTTAATTTTACGATATCCGATTTCTCCAGAAGCATTTCAACTACTTCCTGAGAATCATACGGTTTGCGAAAATTTACATCGATCAGTTTCACGCCATCATAATCCAGCAGATTCATTAGCGTTTCACGGGTTAAAGGGTTGCGCGAAGCCAGTGATCCGTAAATCAACAACCCCGCCTGTTTGGCTTTATTGATCAGCGAATCATTTAGTTGAATATTATCCCAGGCCACGGGTTCACAAATTTCGTAGGTAGCATTGTTGTTTTCATCCAAATGAACCAGTACTTCACTGGTGGGCAAACTGTTATCGGTTTGAATGTATGCGGTAGACATTCCTGAATCTTCAAGGAATTTTTTTAGCTCTGCTCCCGGTTCGTCGTCTCCAACACTGCTGGCAATAGTAGCATCCAAACCGATCGCACTGAGGTGAAGCGCTACGTTCATCGGTGCACCACCGGCTTTTGCACCCGATGGCAGACGATCCCAAAGCACCTCGCCAAAACACAATATTTCGTTGTTCTTAATTTCCATGTCTGTCTAGTATTATTTGATTCGTGATTTCATTTCCTGTTGAATTTCCTCCAGCGACTTGCCTTTGGTTTCGGGCAATACTTTCCAGGCAAAGAAGAAGTGCAACACCATCATTACAGCGAAAAAGCCAAAGGAGATGCCGCCACCAACGGTGTTGTTTAATACCGGGAATCCCCAAATAAGAGCTGCGGCAAAAATCCAGTGGGTAAAACTTCCCAGCGCCTGTCCCTGCGAGCGTACTTTGTTGGGGAAAATTTCGGAAATAACCACCCAAAGCACTGCCCCTTGAGAGAAAGCAAAAAAAGCAATGAAACCCATCAGGTAAATCATTACACCGTAGCCGCCAAAATCGGAGTAGTCATTAGTAAAAAACGACTTGGAAAGCAAACCAAGAAACACTACCATTCCTACTGATCCGGCCATAAGAAGTGTTCTTCGCCCGTATTTATCGATAAGAAAAAGTGCCACGAAAGTGAACACCAAATTTGTAGCACCAACCGAAATAGATTGTAACAGCGATGCATTGGTTCCAAAACCTGCCATTTCGAATACGCGTGGCGCATAAATCATGATGGCATTAATACCGGCCAGCTGGTTAAAAGCGGCAATTAAAAAGGCAATCATTATCGGGAACCGGTAAGCTTTTACAAACAATTTTCCGTGCCCCAATGCCTCTTCTTCGTCTACCGATTGTTTTACAATGCGTACTTCCTCCGTTGGATTTTCAGCCTTGATACGCTGAAATACAGCCAAGGCCTCATCGGTATGTCCCTGGTTTACCAACCAACGCGGACTTTCAGGAACCAGGTTCAGCAATAAAAAGAAGGTTGCAGCTGGAATAGCTTCCACACCGATCATCCAACGCCACGATCCACTTTCGAAAATATTTGCCAAAAAATAATTTACCGCAAAAGCCAGAAAGATGGCAGTAACCACAAAAAACTGGTTCAGCAAAACCAGCTGTCCGCGCTTTTTTGCCGGCGATATTTCTGCTATAAACATAGGTGTAACCACCGAAATACAACCTAAAAGAACTCCGGTTATAAAACGGCAAGCCAGCAACATTCCCCAGTTAATGGCAAATGCACTACCCAAAGTTGATAAGGCAAAAAGACCGGATAATACAATTAATGATTTGCGGCGCCCAAATTTTTCAGCCGGTTTACCTATTATAACAGTACCAACTATGGTACCCATAATGGCAACAGCAACTGTAAAACCCAGCCAAAAACTATTTAAGTCGAATAAGGTTTCCAGTTGCGATGTGGTACCCGACATCATAGCAATGTCGTAACCAAAAAGAAAGCCACCAAGAGCTATTATTATGGCAACTGAAAATACGTTTTGTGTCTTCATTTCGATTCAGAATTATTGGTTTAAAACTCTGAATCAAAGGTATGGGGGTAGCCACTTTTCGGCTTTAAACAATGTTACCGAGTGTTAAAAACATGTAACATTATCAACCTAAATATCAATACGTTTGCAATTATGTAACATCACTGTCAACTATGATACACTTTGAAAAATTATTGACCGTTTTCTTTCACTTTATCCTGGGGATTGAGATATTGGTTATTTGAAATTTATTACTTTCACAAAAGTATTAATCAGACTAAGCTATATGACGAAGAAATTAACGATCCTATTTCTATTCGTACTGTTATTCTCCTTCTTTAGTCTTTCGTCAAAAGAAAAATACAAAATTGGATTTTCGCAATGCACCACAGGCGATGACTGGCGCAAATCGATGCACCGCGAAATGATGATAGAACTGGCTTTTTACCCCGATTTTGAACTGGTTATAAAAGACGCCAACGACAATAGCAAACAACAAATAAACGACATCAGGCAGTTGTTGGATGAAAAGATCGACCTGCTAATTGTTTCTCCCAACGAATCGGAACCAATAACACCAATTGTTGAAGAGGTATATAATAGCGGAATTCCTGTTATTGTTATCGACAGACAAATAGCCTCAGAGGCTTATACTGCCTATATTGGCGCAAACAATTATTTAATTGGAAAAGAAGCCGGAGATTATGCGGTAAAATTGTTAAACGGCAAAGGTAAAATCGTTGAAATTACCGGGCTGCAAGGATCCTCGCCTGCAATTAACAGGCACAATGGTTTTATGGAAGTGATTTCGCAACATCCCGATATTGAGCTGGTTGCATCGGAATCGGGTAAATGGAATTACAGCGACAGTAAAACTGTAATGCAAAATTTCCTTGACCAAAAACTGAACTTCGATCTCGTTTTCTCGCATAACGACCGTATTGCCAGAGCAGCCTACGAAGTAATTGCCGTCAATAATATCAGCGATAAATTTATCCTGGGTATCGACGGATTATTAGGAGATGACGGTGGAATAGAAGATGTGATCGATGGTAAAATTGATGCTACCTTTCTTTATCCTACAGGTGGAGCCGAAGCCATTCAACTGGCTGATAAAATTCTGAACAAACAGCCTTTTGAGCGTATCAACATTCTTGAAACCGTGGTTATTGATAACAACAATGCCAAGATATTAAAACTTCAATACGAGGCTGTTGACGACCTGCAGGGAAAAATTGAAAACCAAAAATCTGTTCTCGAAAACCAGATCGCCCGCTTTAAAAGTCAACGGAGCTTTTTAATCGTTGTACTGGTTTTACTGGCAGCTATTGTTATTTTGGTTATTCAAACCTTCAGAGCCTACCAGAACAAACGTGCGGCCAACGAAAAACTGGAACATCAGAAACTCGAAATAGAAAAAAGAAACCGGGAAATTATAAAACAAAGAGACCAAATTCTTGAAGTTTCGGAAAAACTGGAGGAGGCTACACAAACCAAACTTCGTTTTTTCACCAATATGTCGCATGAGTTCAGAACGCCGCTTACGCTCATCATTGGTCCGCTAGAGGATATGATCGAATCAACAGATATTCCGGCGCGTTTTAAGAAGCAGGTTTCCATGATGCACCAGAATTCACTTCGCCTGCTGCACATGATCAATCAGCTCATGGATTTCAGGAAAATAGAAAACAATAAAATGCAGTTGCAGGCCGCCAGTTACGACATTGTTGGTTTTCTGAAAGAAATTGTAATGCCCTTTTATGATCTGGCGGAGAAGAAGCATATCTCTCTTGTTTTTGAAGCTGAAAAAAGCCATTTAAATGCCTGGTTCGACATGAATAAACTTGATAAAGTTATATTCAACCTGCTCTCAAATGCCATTAAATTCACTCCAGTTAATGGCACTATTCAAATCACGCTAAAAGTAATTAAACCTTTAAAACAGAAGATTTGGGATGAAGAAGTGGAAATTAAAGTTTCCGACAACGGTAACGGAATTCCAACGGATCAGATAGACCATATCTTCGACCGTTTTTTCCAGGCAGAAAGCTCACATGGTTTTATGGGAACAGGTTTGGGACTTTCGCTTTCGAAAGAATTTGTCGACCTGCACCACGGCGAAATTGAGGTTAAAAGCAACATTGGAGAGGGAACAACTTTTACTATTCATTTGCCACTTGGAAACGCCCATCTTAGTGCATCCGAAAAAATTGAAACACCTGTAAACGATACGAAAAAGAAGCAGATTCAACGGAACAACGAAATTCATATCAATCCGGTTTTAAATACCGGAGAAAAGAATATTGAAATAAATTTTGAGGAAAAACCTACGCTTCTTTTGGTTGAGGATGAAAACGATGTTCGGGAATATATAAAAGACAGTTTGCAAGATCATTATCATATTCTGGAAGCAGAAAATGGAAAGCTGGCACTGGAAATAATCCGTGATGATGAACCCGACCTTATTGTGAGCGATATTATGATGCCCGAAATGGATGGGCTGGAGCTTACCCGTACCTTAAAAACCGATTTAAAAACCTGCCATATTCCAATTATTCTTCTTACCGCAAAAGCTTCGCAAGAGCAGAAATTTGAAGGACTGGAAGAAGGAGCCGACTCCTACATTCCAAAACCTTTTAACAGCCGTCACTTGCAAATCAGGGTGAAGAAATTGCTTGAACTGAGAAGGAAAATGCAGGAACGCTACAAAGGTCAGCTACTTATTGCAGAGGACGACAAAGATCTCTCGCGCCTCGATCGGAAGTTTTTGAATAAAATCTCGCAAATAGTGGAAGAACATCGCGACAAGGAGGAGTTTTCGGTAGAAGAACTAAGTCAATTACTGGGTCTGTCGCGCGTGCACGTTTACCGGAAAATTAAAAAACTTACAGGAATGTCGGTTAGCGAATTTGTGCGCTCAGTAAAATTGAAACTCTCGTTAAACCTGATAAAAAACAGCGGAAAAACAATGGCTGAAATTGCCTACGAAGTTGGTTTTTCATCGCCATCGTATTTCACAAAATGTTTTAAAGACCAGTTTGGGATGTCGCCTAGTGAGTATGCAAAAAAATGAACTAAATGATAAGAAGACCATATTTGGCACCACCGAAAACAAAAAAGCCTGATACTCAATGCGAATATCAGGCTTTTGTCGTACCCGGGGCGGGAATCGAACCACGCCCGTAATGCGCTTATAATCAATAAGTTATTTTAATATAAATGGTGAGGTCTCGTTTTTGTCTCTCACTGGTTCATTTTCAATATTTTATAGCTTAAAAATACAAATTTTTGTGGTCTTATTCAAGCCATAGTGATCCCGATTCTTAACTAATCTTAGTATAAAAAACCAAACAACCAGATAGGCACTTTATTACCTGTTCCAACTTCAATATCATCAGATACAATCAGGTAATTATCCAAATGTTTCACTTGTGTTGTGGTCTTATTCTTCCCTCCTATCTCCAAAGTATAACCGTCGAAAACAAAATCACCGGCTTTCGGTGAATATACTTGAAGTCCTGCATTGTGTAACTGGTTAAATACAAACGTTTCACGAACATTTCCTATATCTGGGTTACTCTTTAAAGCATATGCCAGGTTCGTATTTTCAAGATATATTTTATCCGGCTTCTGCAAAGTTGAAACGCCCTTTCCTTTAGTGCTTAAGGTATTTAACAAACGTGCATCTGCAAGCTGGTAAATGTATTGATAAACACTGTCACGACTCAAATCCAGTTTTCTTGACAGCGCAGCGATGTTTGGTTTAAATGGTACGGATTCAGCAATTACTGCCAGCAATTTTTTTACTTTATTGGCCGTGCCCGAATTATAAGCAGCAATATAGGCCAGATCAGTGTCTACAATTGTATTTATTACTTGATTCAGTTTCAACAAATAGGAATCTTCTCCTTCCATAAAGATGGGTAGATAACCCACCTCCGTATATTTTCTGAATGCCGGTAATGGTCTCAGCTTTTCACTTATTGTGCGACTAAGACTACGGTGATTCGTAGAGATATCATCAATTGTAACCGGATCAAAATTGACTTTATCAGAAAATTGTAAATACTCACGAAATGATAAGCCTGCCAACATATAACTTACAACTCTTCTACTTAAATCTGCTTCTCCACGGTATATATCCAAAGCCGAGGAAGCTGAAAAAATTATTTTCAGTTCAGGCAAGCCATCATAGATATTTTTTAATTCGACTGACCAGTTTTTATACTTGTGAACTTCATCAATAACAAGAAGTTTTCCTCCTTGTTTATACCAATCATTTGCGGTCTCCAGTAATGTATGGTTGTAAAACCAAGTGTGATCAGCAGTTATGTATAAAGCTGTTTCCGGTAATCCCAAATCATATTTGACATATTGCAACATCAGGGTGGTTTTTCCCGCACCACGCGGACCTTTAATTGCAATCATTCTTTGATTCCAATTTATTCGTTCATGCAGATATCGTCTAAACTCATTCTTTACATTCCGCAGAATATTCTCTTGAAATTCGAATAACATTTCCATTTTGTCGTTTCTATTCGACAAATATAATTATTTTTTGTCGTTTCTATTCGACACTTATTTAAATACTACTCTTTAAATTGTACTTTTTTATTCATTAAACACACTTTTTCGAACGACTTTTTGAGCGTTGACACATTTTTTCGAACGACTTTTTGTGCCAATGAAAAGAAAATACTCCCATTTTCATTCATTTCCCAAAGCTATCCTTAATCCCAAATCGTAAACACCGGCTCTTTACAATTCAGGCATTAGGCAAAAGAAGGCGGAATAAATGGACTGAAAGAATGCGCCGGAGGACAGTAAATTGGCAAGTGTTTTTCAAATACTTTGATGTCAAGTCTCCTTTCGAAGTATGAGAAAGGTGTATTGGCAGCAAAGAATACAAACAAATCTAAAACTCTTGTCAATTTGCTGGCTGCGTTTATGCCGTAAGCTTTTGACGTTTGCCTGAATTGAAATCAATTTGTTGAAGATTTGGGAAAACCTTATGATCTACATCCGATACCCCTTATTCTTTTTCTTTATAGGCTTTATTCGTTGATATGATTCCCTTTTACGTTGTCTTTCTTCGTCCTTCTCTACCTGAAGCAGACCTTCTTTTATTAACTGATGCAAAGCCTTATCCAGTGATGGATTATCAATTACATCAAAATGCTCCTGTCTCTTATTCTCATCCAGCCTGTACTTGATTTTTGAATAGCTGAATTGCCTGTCTATTTTTGAACCGTTAAATTTTAAATCATTTTTGGTAAACGAAATCCCCTGTACAACATTGGTATTTCCCCTGCATTTGTAGTTTACTGTTATTCCCTCTTTTTTCAGTTTGGCTTCCAGTTCATTCATATCTTTGCATTTGGGAACAAGTTCTTTCAAACAATTATAAATCTCATATTTTGTTTTGTCCGGTTCTTTTAGCCGGTGAACGTTTACATTTTCTTTTCCTTTGGCAAAATACAGGTCATTTTTCCGAGTAAGCTCTTTACAGATCTTTTCACTACGGTAACGATCGTTTTTATTGGAAATCGTTTTCCCAACGTTGTTTACCCTGTTATACACAATGTGAATATGGGGATGTTCCTTATCGTAATGCCGGGCTATTATAAACTGGGTATTTATGATTCCCATTTTGTTTAGATAATCATCTGCAATCTTTAGAAGAAACTCATTATTCAACTTTGCTTTATCCTGAACGGAAAAATCCAATGAAATATGACCTACCGGTTTGCTTATCCGTGAATTGAGTTCTGTTTGGGCAACAAAGCTTTTTGTAATTGAATTGGTATTTTTCAAACGTACGCCCTCTCCCATTAACAATTCAGCCGCTTTCTTTGGATCAAGGATATAATCTACCGCCCCGGCAAAGTCTCCACCTGTTGTAATCTTGGCAATCATAGAATTTTGTTTATGATTCGGTCAATCTTATTAGCAAGAAACAGGTATTCGCTACGAATATGATCGTAACCCAGGGCATTGGCTTTACGTGCAATCTGATTGAGGTTATTGGCCATTCCTGAAAGTTTTCTTATTTCTGCATTCAGCTCGGGTGTTAAACGTTGAACTACTGCGGTATTCATTATTGACTGCCTGACAAACTCACTTTGCGAAATCCCGGCCTCTTTCGATTTGCCAATTAAGGAGAAATATTCAACGGTCGACATTTTTACAGTTACCTTATATTTCATCTTTTCACCATCCAATTTTCGTGGACGTCCGCCTTTGTTAAATTGCACCATATTTTATTACCATTTTTTAGACCAACGGGATGCTAAACAGGGGTTTTGGTCTGCCCAAAACATAAACTTGCTATCCTACCTCGAAAGGGTCTTTTTATGGAAATAAAGTTAGGTAACAGAACACAGAAAGAAAACAGTAAATAAGCTCAATATCAACCAAATAAAATAATTTAAGTTTCCATCTTAAAAAAGAAACAATAAATAATAGAGCCCTCTATACCATTCAACCTTGAACACAATAACATTGTGACATTATGCAAAACATATGAATATTATTTTAACGCCTCATACAAAACTTCCACCGGGTGCAAAGCTTTTTTCCCTGTTCCATCTTTAATATGATGTCGACACGAAGTACCCGGGGCAGAAATTATATAATCCTCTTTAGCCTTTCGAACGGCAGGGAAAAGTACCAACTCTCCAATTTGCATCGAAAGTTCGTAATGTTCTTTTTCGTAACCAAACGAGCCGGCCATACCACAACAACCTGACGGAATTTCTTTTACAAAATAGTTTTTGGGCAGCGACAACATTTTTTTCGATGGTTCGGTTGAAGCCACTGCTTTTTGCTGGCAGTGTCCGTGCAGTAAAATGTGTTGTTCTTCGGTGGTAAAATCTGCTTCTGCAATATTTCCTTTTTCGATCTCGGCGGCAATAAATTCTTCAAAAAGAAGGGCATTTTTTGCCAGTTTTTCAGCAGCCGGTTGCAGGTCTTTTTCTACCAATTCCGGGTATTCATCGCGGAAAGCAAGAATGGCAGAAGGTTCAATTCCAACCAATGGTGTTTCGTCGGTAATAATATCTTTAAGCAAGTTGATATTTTCGGTAGCCACTTTTTTTGATGTCCGCACCATGCCTTTCGAAAGGAAAGTTCGGCCGCTTTCTTTGGTTTGCGGAATTTTAACTTCGTAACCCAGTTTGGTTAACAGCAGAATGGCTTTAATACCAATATCGCTTTCGTTGTAATTGGTAAATTCATCGTTAAAAAGGTAGATTTTACCTTTTGTTTCCGTCTCAGGTTTTGGTGCGCCGTTTTCCACCCAGCGGTTTAAGGTAATTTTCGACAATGCCGGAAGCGTTCGTTTAGTTGAAAATCCGATTACACTTTTTAACAGCGAAGTGCTCATCAAAAAGTTTGAAACGGGGCGGAAAACCATAGCCAGCCTGTTCAATCGTGGCAGGTAACCAATTAGGCGCGAGCGCATCGGAATGCCATGCAAATCATAATAATTCTGCAGGAATTCGGCTTTTAATTTAGCCATATCCACATTACTCGGGCACTCGCTTTTACAGGCCTTACACGAGATACACAGGCTTAAAATATCATATATTTCCTGGTGGTCGAACAGGTTCTTTTTTTCGTTGTTGTACAAAAATTCGCGCAGGATGTTGGCACGTCCGCGGGTGCTTTTGTCTTCGTCGCGGGTAGCCATAAAAGTAGGGCAGAGCGTGCCGCCAATCGCTTCACTTTTCCGGCAGTCGCCCGATCCGTTACATTTTTCAATAGTACGGAAATAGCCTTTGTTTTTCGAGAAATCAAAATAGGTATCGGTTTCGGGAATAGCTTTGCCCGGAATTACTCGAAGGTTTTCGGTAATGGGGGGTGTATCAACAATTTTTCCCGGGTTAAAAATGTTATCCGGGTCCCAGGCTTTTTTCACCGATTTTACCATTTCGTAGCAGCGTTCGCCCAGCATAAAAGGAATAAATTTACCACGTACCCGTCCATCGCCATGCTCGCCACTCATCGAGCCGCGGTATTTTTTTACCAGCGCCGCTACCTCGTTCATCAAGGTATCAAATAGCTCTACATCTTTTGGATCTTTAAAGTTGATAAGCGGACGGAAATGAATTTCGCCGGTGGCAATGTGGGCGTAAAACACGCTGTCTAATCCCAGTTTTTTCAATACAACTTTTATGTCAGTCACGTAGTCGGGCAGATGTTCTGGATGTACAGCGGTGTCTTCAATTCCGGGTACTCCTTTTCTGTCGCCCGGAATATTGGCCAGTAACCCAAGACCGGCCGTACGCAACGACCATACGCGTTTTATTTTATCGGCACCGGTTACCAGCGGATAATGATAACCCAGTCCAGCTTCCTTTAATTCTTTTTCAAGAGCAGCTGCTGTATCGGTTAATTCTTTTTCGGTTTCAAAAGAAAATTCGATCATCAGCATCGCACCCGGATCGCCTTTCACAAAAAAGCGGTTTTTGGCCTGCTCGATGTTTTGTTTGGCTGCCTGCATAACCGGATCGTCCATTAATTCAATGGCCGTTGGTTTGTATTTCAACGCTATGAGGTTGGCGAGCAACGATTCTTCAAGTGTTTCAAAATGCGCACAAACCAAACCTTTGAATTTTGGGGGCAGCGGAATAACATTCAACTTTATTCGGCTTGAAAAGGCTAAAGTTCCCTCAGAGCCGGCCAACAATTTACAGAAATTGAATTCTCCGCCACCTTCTGTAAACGGATCGGCATACATCAATTCATCAACGGCATAACCCATGTTTCGCCGGGTGAGCATTGGATCGGGAAAATTCTTTTTGATTTCCTCCTGGTTCTCTTTGTTTGAAAGTAATTCGTTGATATTTGTGTAAATTGCTTTCTCTAGTTTATTGGGATTACCATTTAATTTTTGCTGAAATTCTTCTTTACTCAGTGTCTTAAAAATCGTTTCCGAACCATCAGACAAAATCGCATCAACTTCCAAGACGTGCTCGCGCACGCTGCCATAAACCAAGGAATGCAAACCACACGAATTATTTCCCAGCATTCCGCCAATAACACAACGGTTAGCTGTTGATGTTTCTGGGCCAAACTGCATACCGTGTGGTGCTAAAAACTGGTTCAGTTCTGCCAACACAACACCGGGTTCAACAATTACATAATTCTCGTCTTTGTTGAAATCCAGAATTTTATTCATGTATTTCGAAACGTCGACAACAATTCCGTTTCCAACAACCTGCCCTGCCAGTGAGGTGCCAGCTCCGCGAGGAATAATACTGGTGTTGTTCTCGCGGGCAAAGGCAATAATCTTTTTTATGTCGTCCTTATTTTTGGGCTTGGTAACAGCCAACGGCATTTCTTTGTATTGCGATGCATCGGTGGAGTAGAGCACCCGCTGTACGCTATCGATAAAAAGATCGCCCTCTATTGTTGATTTTAACTCGTCAAATATCATTAATCGTTTAATTCCCCATTAAAGTATTGAAGCCTTTGGTAAGTCTTTTGTTATTTTTCTAATGGCATATGATAAGTCAGCTTAGTAATTTTTAACCAATTCCAAAACTTCTTCATTCAAGTCTCTCAATGCTGGAACATTCATCTTTTTATCACCACGGTACCAGTTTTGCCATTTACCTTGCGACGCAAGTCTTTTACCTTCATCTACGCCATCCAAAGCTTCCCAAGCATTTTGAAGATGTTTTCTGCACTTTTCAGTTTTTTTATCTTTAAGTGCTAGTTTTGCCTGAATTACTTGTTGAATCCATTCTGTTATTCCTGACAGGATTAATAACTGAGCTTCAAAATTATTTTCAAAAAAGATTAAAGTATCACCCGTCAAATCTTTTTTGATAAGTGGTATTAAGTTGCGGCATTCATTTAACCCTTGCAATTGCCGTTCTACCCCTTCCAGATAGATCTCTGGGGAGATATTTCTTTCAGGATGCATATCATTTAAATGGATGCTACCCCAGGATTGAACCTGAGATTGTGCTTGTTTCCTTTGTTTTTCCTCCCAGGTTTGGGGATCATTAATTTGTTCTTCCAGTTCCGATAACATGCGTCTGCCGTATGACCTCATTTGACCGTCGAGGGTATACGGGGTCTGGGTTTCGGGATGAATTTGATAACTCTGAAAAAAACGCTGGTAAGCTTCTTCTACCTTGTCACCAACCGGATGAAAGTTTTTTTTGCACCACTTACTCATAAACTTTTCATCATCGAAATTTTTTACATCCTGAAGTATTTTTGTTGAAGCCTCCAGACCTAAAACAAATTCTCTAATATTTGATACATTCATTATAGCATAGTTGTGAGCATCATAACTATATGCTTTTTTAAACATTTCGTATGTTTTTACTGGAGGAACAGCCTGAACCAGGTGCGGACCAGAACCCCAAAGCTGGTGATGATAATATACACCGTAATGCCTGTTCTGTTCTCGGGGCGTTTCGTAAAAATCGTCCTGCCACACAAAACCTGGGCTATTATCCGCAAAAACCACGGTAATATCATCGGGGAATGTTAGATAGCCTTTCTTATTAAAAGCCGCCCCCTCTGCCCAAAGTGTTGTTGTGATTATCGGATTTTCCCTTGTGTCATATTTTTTAATTAAATCCACCTGCAACTGCATTGCTTCTGAAATCAAAGCTCCACGATCTTCATCCGATTGGGGAGTGTCTGGATCTGCCATCCACATTGGACGATCACCAATCCCCCTGAGTCCAATTTGCCAAATCACATCAGGAAATTTTGCCCATTCCTGTACATACTGGGTCCATACTTCCTCCAATTGAGGTCGGCTGCTATAAAAAGAAAAACGGGGTGGCTCTTTTCCTTTATTCTTGAAATAATTAAAAAAAGTAAAGGCACTTACGCCTACAGGCTCAATATGATGTTGCGAAATAAATAACCCTCTTTTTACAACTTCCTCCACCAACTTCCTCTCTGGAAGATTCATAATATCAAGAAAACTTGCAGGAATAATGAGGTTAAAACGTAAGCGCACAGCTGCTTCCACCACACGGCTCATTAAATCAGGATGAACAACCTGTTGGTAATAAGGATAGTCCAAATCACGATTCCCAGCACCGTTTATGAATTCAGTCAACAGGTCTTCGTCGTTAATAAACCAACCTCGGAATTTAAAATCAGGCGTATTGCTCGTATAATCTAATTTTTCAAAGACCAGCTTTTCCTGTTGTTTTGGTTCCATATCCTTCCACCAATATAGCGGGTCAACTCCCAGAATTTCTTCAATAAAATAGTAGATACCAAACATTGTTCCACGCGGATTGCTCCCCGCAATAATCAGATCGTTACCAATCGTTTTGATCTTATAAACTTCCCACTGGTCTTTTATTGAATTAAATTCATTTGAAATTAAATTCGAATTACCAACAGTTCCGATAATTAAATTTGATTTTCCTTTAACAGGTTGGTTGGTTTTAATGATTTCATTACCTGTGATTTTTTTCACATCTGAAATCAAGTCGTCAACCGCTTTGTGTACATATGCTTTTTCCTCGTCTTGAATGACAATAACCGCTTGTGCATTGCCGTCAACAAGTTTGAATTTTTGGATTGTACAATTGATTAGAAACAGCCCTAAAAAAAGTACATATATACAGTTCTGCTTTTTCATAGTTCATCTGAATTTATGGTATTCTTTTATATTCTCATTCAATCAGTATTACTAACAATAATATGTATCATATCCAATAATCAAAAAACAAAGCCCCCTAGAACGGGAGCCTTGTACATCTAACCAAACTATTAACTACCTGAATATCCCGGATTTTGTGTTATTTCCGCATCTTTATTTGCTTCAATTACCGAATAAGGAATCGGGAACAATTTATGATGGTCTTCAATATCGTCACCATTTAACTCATTGTATTTCCGAACACGTTCTATTAATTTTCCTGTTCTAACAAGTGTCAACCTACGTTGCTCTTCGTAAACTAATTCGCGCGCACGTTCATCCAAAATATAATCAATATCAACTTCCGGTGATTCAACCGGAGTTGAATTTACCCGGTTTCGTACAATATTAATATCATCTGCCGCCTTACCATTATCTCCATTTAAATGATACGCTTCAGCCCGTAACAGATAGGCTTCAGCAAGACGCAGGTAATACATGTCTCTAAAAGTTGAACCAGCGTTAGATTTTAAAGTACCTAATTCAGGATCTGCATAAATCGTTTCAGGATGATTATAGGGAGTCGTCACCTTAATCGGGAATGGATACCAACGCCATTTTTGATTTTTCCAGTTGGCACTTGGATTTTCGGGGTCATTCACTGGTTTTCCATACCATGGAGAATCAGGATTATCGTATACACCTGTCCGCTGAAAATTGTATTGTGAATTACGCATGTCGTTATCAAAATCGTCGCCCCAAATATCGTTAATGAACCAATCGGTATTTGCCATAAAAGATACACCGCGGCCTCCCTGATTATAACCGGTGCGCATTCTTATAAAACCATCTCCCTTTCCATCAGGTGTTGTGCACGACCAGATTGCCGGAGCACACATTCTCTCCAATCCATTATCATATCCACCTGTAGTGGACAGAAATCCTCCGGGAACATCAATTTCCATTTGAGCAACCCAAAGTGCCTCTGTATTTCCGGCACTACGGTTTTGGTTATCTCTTCGGAATAAATCCCAATAAACATCTCCGGGCTCATTTTTTCTCGTTCCAAATCGTTCGGTCATAAGTGAAGTAGACGGATCGTTAATTACTTTTGAAACTTCTGTAATTGCATCACCATATTGCCCTTTTGTAATGTACATTTCTGCTAAATAATAAGATGCAACAAGATTTGAAACCTGTCCGTCTTTAACCTCTGTGATCCCCGGTAAAGCATCGGCTGCATCTTTAAAATCGGCAATCACTTGATCAAAGACTTCATCTTGTGAGGCACGCACAAAGTCAGCACGCGGACTTGTAACTTCTTCAAGCACTAATGGTACACCACCGTATAAATAGCCCAAAAAGCGATAGGCAAACCCCCTGAAAAATTTTGCTTCGGCTTCTACTACAGCTTTTTGAGTTGGAGTCATTTCACTGCTTTCCATGCGTGAAAGTACGGTATTCGCATTTGCAATTATTTTATACCATTGTTCCCAATGGTAGCTGAACAAACCATTTTCGGGAACAAAATAATTTCCATAGTTTCCCAAACGTCGATTATCCTCGTGTCTTGCATTTTTGGCTACATCGGTACCCAACATGTGAACGTACGTTTCAGTTTCAGTATATCTGAAATGAATGTAGCGGACACGGGCATATAAATCTGCTAAGGCACTCTTAAAGTTATCGTAAGTAACATAAGAGTTTTCAGGACTGTAAAAGTCCATGGGAACTTCTTTCAAAAATTCGTCTTCGTTGCAGGAAGTTGATACTAACATTCCGGCCGACAAGATTGAATATGCGATATATTTAATAAATTTCTTCATTTTTAGTCAATTTAAATGTTAGAATGAAATATCAAGTCCTATAGTATAGGAACGCATCACCGGATACGCATCGGAGTTAATTCCCTGTCCGGTTTCCGGATCCCATCCATCCCAGTTGGTTATTGTAAACATGTTTTTACCACTTACATATACTTTCGCACTTCCTAATCCAATTTTATCAATGAGCTCTTCGGTGAGTGTATAAGACAAGGAGATATCTTGTAAGCGAATAAAACTTCTTGATTGCAGAATATTGGTATTGATGGCAGGACTTTCCCAGCCAATAGCATAGGTTGCATCCGGATTCAGTGGAGACCATAAGTCGTAAGAATTAAACCAGTTTTGGCTGGCCATTGTTCCTGGTGTTCCGGTTGGCCTGCTGTTATATCCCATATAACCATTCTTTCCCCCTTCAATAATGTTGAAGAAGAATTTTAGACTAAAATTTTTATAATCCAATTTATTCATAACCCCCATTGTAAACAGCGGATTATCATGTCCAAGAATAACACGGTCGTCAGCAGCAGTAATCGTACCATCAGGTTCTGAACCATCTGGACCTGCCTGGTCTTTTAATTTGTAGGCACCAGGAAAATATCCATCCATTATTTCATCGCCAATTTGCCAAATACCTTCTACTTCGTATCCATAAATAGAGCCGAGTGTTTCTCCAATAAAAAGCCCGCTTGCAACCAGGTCATCCTCCATGCCATCGCCATCGTTATCCTCTCCAAGCAATGAAACAACTTTATTTTTGTTATGCGCAAAATTCACATTCAAATTCCAAGAGAAATCACTGGTTTTAACCGGTGTGGTATTCAGGTTAATTTCAATTCCCTGGTTTTTTAATTCACCAAGGTTGGTTCTGACGGATGAAAAACCAGTCATGTTTGGAATAACAACATTCCAAAGCAGGTCTTTGGTAGTAGAGTTATAATAATCTACTGAGCCCCTCAGCTTACTATTAAAAAAGGTGAAATCTGCTCCAAAGTTGGTCTCATAAGTAGTTTCCCAGGTCAAGTCGTTATTAGCCATACTGCTAACAGATTGACCGTTAACGGTAACTCCTCCATCACCAAAAACATACTTCTGACTATCGCCCGATACAACTTTTGCCAGTGAACTGTAACGCGAAGTCTGGTTGCCGGTTACACCATAGCTGGCACGCAATTTCAAGTATTCCAACGTTTCACCCAAAAATTCTTCTTCAGATACTACCCAGCCAGCACCTACCGACGGGAATAAACCGAACTTGTTATTGGAGGCAAATCCACTGAATCCATCACGGCGCAAAGTAGCTGTCATCAAATATCGGTTTTTATAGTCATAAGCAATACGTCCCATCTGGTAAAGGTTTTTTTCTTTCCAAGCACCGGAACTGATATATTGGTTTGTGGCTTGTTCGAGGCTATTAAATCCAAGTGCAATATTGGTGTAACCATCGCCATCTGCAACAGTACCTTCCCATTCAGTTTCATTAAAACCATAAACCAAAGTGGCATTTATGTCGTGATCTCCAAAACTGCGCGAATAATTTATAATATTATCGAGAAGAGTCGTATACGAATTGGCTGTTTCTTTCCTGGCATACCCGGTAATTCCCGCGCCAAATTCATTAAAATTAGCCTGATTACGGGCGTTTAGGGTATAATTATAATTTAAACGATAAGTAAGTCCTTTTACCCATGGGATATTGATTTTTGCATAATTATTCAGGTTTATCTGATGACGTTTGTCGCTATCCAGAGCCTGAGCATTAAGTAAGGGATTCACTGTGTTATCTCCGATCGGATTAATTACCCAGTTACCCTCACCATCCTGTGGTGTCACTACTGGAGCCATTCTACGAATATTTCCAATTGATGGAACAGATCCGGAATAATCTGCGAAGGATAGAAAGGTATTTGTTCCAATAGTTAACCAGCTGGTAATATCCATATCAAGGTTAACCCTAAGGTTTGCCCGCGAATAGTCATCGTTGATAATTAATGCTTGCTGTTGAGTAAAACCTCCGGAAACAAAATAAGAAGTTTTTTCTCCTCCTCCAGATATGTTTAATACGTGGTTTTGTGTATAGGCGTTTTGTGTAGCTGAATCCCACCAATCGTATTCTTTGCCGCTCTCAATTGCTTCGATCACAGCCGGCAGAGCCTGTGACATTGAATAATCCCAATCAGGGTTGGGTTGAGTATATCCTGAGGCTTCCGTATAGGCATCTTTATATTCAATTGTTTTTATTGCATCAAGCCATTCGTCCCTGTTTAACAGGCGATAATTTTTGGTGGGTTCGCTAACCGAGTAGTAGCCCGAATAAGAAATTGTAGGTTTCATCGATTTTTTACCGCCTTTTGTAGTAATCAGTATAACACCGTTGGCTGCCTGCGCACCATATACCGCTTTACTACTGGCATCTTTCAATATATCCACTGATTCAATATCGGCAGGATTTATATCGGTAATACGACCACGATAAATTACTCCATCCAACACAACCAGTGGTGATTTGCTCCCGTTAATGGTCGTTTCACCACGCACATTTATCGATGGATCCTGCCCGGCGCGGTTAACCTGACCAATTTGTACCCCTGGCACCGATCCTTGCAAGCTTTGCATAATACTCGTGTTGGGTGCTTCGCGGAAAGATTCGAGATCGGCTTTTACAGCCGAACCTGTCAGGTCACTTTTTTTCATAGTGCCATATCCTACTGCTACTACTTCTTCCAATCCAATCATATCTGCCTCAAGCTCCACATCAACATTTGTCTGACCGGTATAAGCAATTTTTTGTGATTTCATACCTACAAATGAAAAAAGCAAAACATCGCCTTCTTTTACATCGAGACTAAATTTACCGTCAAAATTGGTAACAGTTCCATTTGTAGTACCCTCAACAATTACCGTAGCACCTGGAATTGGCTCTCCGTTGGCACCTGTAATTGTTCCGGAAAGCGAAGTTTGCGCATAGCCCTGTAAACTAAGGGTTATGACTGCCAACACGAGGAAAAGCATTTTTCTCAATCTCGTGTACCTTTGTTTTTCCTTTTTCATAAATTTAAATTTTAGTAATTAATTATTATTGGTTATAAGTCATTTAGTTTTATTCATAATCAATGCGGTGTGCTTCGCAAATACCTTTTATATACCCCATTGCAAAAATCTTCCCGGTCATCTCGTAACCAAGTGAAATTGAACTTGATGTATCCTGCGTTTCGCCATACATGGCAGGTGCATGGTCGGGGCGGATTGGCCCTTTAAAACCATAGTCGGAATAGTGTCTTAACATTTCGGCCATCGGGGTTGGGCCGTTATCGTGAAACGTTTCGCGAAACTTGTATTTATCGCCCTCAATATCGCGGAGGTGGATAAAAAATATACGATTGTCGGCCAGCCATTTCTGAGAGAGAAACTTTATATCTTCTCCCATGGTAAGAAAAGTTGCCTGGCAGAAGGCAATACCGTTTGAAGGAGATTTGTATCTTTCAATAACTTTATCGAAAGCCTGTGAAGATGTAAGAATTCGTCCAACACCTTTTAACGGGCTAAGTGGAGGATCATCGGGGTGTAACGCCATTTGTATTCCGTACTTTTCTGCAAACGGTATCACTGCATCAAGGAAATAAAATAAATTATCCCACAATTTTTCTTCTGTTATGCGAAGCTCTTCAGGGAGCAATTCATCTTTAACCGCCACATAATCAAATTCACTGGTTAAGGCACCTCCACGCTCTTTCACATCTGCTTTTGTACGAAACCAACCAACAGAGGCCATAAAATTGTAGCACAACAAGGGAATTTCAAGTTCCGCCATGTTGCGTATCATTAATTTGTATTTTTCAATCCATTCATCGCGATCAGGTAATCCCAATTTTATGGGCTGCATATTAAACTGGTCGCCTTCCAAACCATACAAATTAAAACCTGCATCGTTAAAGTCTTTTTTAACGGCTTTTAATGCCGCCAAATCGTAGGGTGCATTTCGCCCTGAAAGGAAAGGCATTGCTTTGGTTATGGCATAATTCACACCCACCTGCTTTGCAAGCGACCATTTTCTGGCATCGGACTTGGGTGGAAGTAGCATACTTAGTTTCATAACTGAGACGTGTTTTAATTAAATAGTAGCAAGGAACATTTTAAAAATACCCCCCTTTATCAGTAATATCCCTGGCACTCTGGCCTTCTTTCACCCAGCTAAAAATTTTCTTCTCGTTCTCTTTAATCTCTTCGGCACGTACCAGAACATTATAAGCAACAGCTCTTGGAACAACCAACACTCCGTCAACATCGCCTAATACTACATCTCCGGGCTTCACTATTACATCGCCAACTTCCAATGGAATTTGGTAATGGGTAATCAGGCAGCGTCCCAAACTACCGTTTGATGAACGATATTTGTAAAACACCGGAAAATCAGCTTCCAAAATTTGATGTGTATCACGAATGCCACCATCCAAACAGGCCGCTTTCAACTTTTTACCTTTTGCAGTTGCGGTCATTACTCCGCCCCACGAAGTTGACTTTTCATCGTTACTACTGTCCCAAACCACAAAAGCATCTTCGTGCATTTCGTCCAACATTTGAGTACGGTATTCCATTTCGCCCTGTACCAATACATTGGGTGAGCTTTTTACTGTAAAAGCAATTCCGGCAACCGTTCTGTATTCGCGTAACGGAACTATGTGGTTGGGCAATGTTTGGTTCATCAGGCAGAACTCGCGTAAAACATCGTTAATAGCTCCGGTATATAATTGCTCGTAACGACTTAATAACTCTTTCTCTGGAATTGGAAATTCAACATTAGAGATCCCCTCACGCATTTCGATTAGCTTTTCCAGCTTCATCATGCCTACTTCTTTCTTATATTGGTCTGTACTCATCTTTATTCAACTATTTTCGATTATAAATTCTCCTCTTTTCAAATTCCCGAATCAGCTAAAAATCCACCATCCACAGGTAAGGTTACACCGGTCATATAACCGGAAGTATTATCGTCAATCAGGAAATTAAGGGTTCCAATCAGTTCTTCAGCTTCGCCAAAGCGTTTAAGCGGTGTTTGACGAATGATGCTGGCTCCACGTTCCGTAAAACCACCTTCCGGGGTTGTCAACAGTTTTGTACTTCTATCATTAAGGAAGAAACCTGGTGCAATTGCGTTAACACGGATGTTGGCAGGCGCCAGATATACAGCAATCCACTGGGTGAAATTTTTAATACCGGCCTTTGCCATACCATACGCCGCGACACGTGAAAGCGGACGGTAACTATTCATCGATGCGACATTAATAATATTCCCTTGTTTTCGCTTAGCCATATCTTTTGCAAAAACAAAAGTTGGAATTACTGTTCCCATGGTATTGGCTGCTATTACATCTGCAAAGGTGTTCATACTTAAATTGAAAAAACCACGTACACCTTCAGGAGAATTTAATTCTTCTTCGTCAAATGCAGTTAACGTTGTAACCGCATCGGGCTGATTCCCTCCTGCACCGTTAACCAAAATATCGCAGGCTCCAAAAGCCTCAATAATTTTAATCCGGGCTGCCTCAACCTGTTCCTCGCTAGTAACATCGGTACTTACCGACATGGCAATTCCTCCTTTATCCGTAATGTCTTTTTCTGTCTTTTTTAGTTTTTCCAAATTGCGCCCAAGAAGTGCTACCTTTGCCCCCTGCTCCGCCAAGTTTCTCGCCATTTCAGAGCAAAGGATTCCCCCGGCTCCTGTAACAACAGCAACCTTACCAAGTAATTTTTCGTTCATGCTATTTATTGATTATTTGATTTTTACTATTCGAATAACTAATGTCTTTTACAAGTTTTAAAAGCAATTCGTAATCTCTGGGTAAGTTATCTGCTTCAACCCATTCCGAAATTAAATTACACAGAATTCTACGAAAGTATTCGTGCCTCGAAAAAGAGAACACACTTCTGCTGTCGGTAGTCATCCCAACAAAGTGACTCAGCAGTCCATAGCTCGTTAGGTCGGTGAGTTGTTTCCTGATACCCTCGTACTGGTCATTGTACCACCATCCCGGACCAAACTGTATTTTTCCCGGAACTCCATCTTCTGTATAAGAACCAGTAATGGTTGCAAATGCCTCATTATCTGCAGGGTTTAGTGTATAAAGAATTATTCGTGGTAAATTCCCTCCTGATTCAAGTAAATCCAAAAACATACATAGTCCACTAATATCGCACAAAATACCCATGGTACCATAGCCTCCGGCAGGTCCGGCAAGCTTACGCAAACGAGAACTTGTAAATCGTTGTGCTCCCATATGTAACTGTAATGTCCATCCTCGTTTTGAGTACTCTTCGCCTAAAAATTCCAGCATGTAATTTTTAAACTGAGCAATATCTATTTCATTTAGTTTTGATTTGCTCTGCCATTTTGAAAAAACATTAGCTGCCTCAATTTCTGCGGAATTACAAAAGGTGAATCCACCATCGAGCGAATGATCTGCCAAACGACAACCGGCATCAGAGAATTTGTTAAGTTGACCAATCACGGCAATTTTATAATCATCAAGATTGGTTATATTTTGATTTGTTAGTTGTTGCAATTTTTCAAACCAGGCAGAAAAAGGAGCCTGCTCAATATTTAATATTGAATCCCCACGCAAGGATGGTAAAACCTGGACGTTCTGTTCTTCTGTTGCTTTCTTATGAAAACTTAAATCATCCAGCAAGTCATCGGAAGTACAGGCAGTTTCCAAACGGAATTTTTTGAGAATGTCAACCGCGCCAAATCCATCGTTTTGTAATTTTTGGTTGCAAAAATTCCAAACCTCCTCTGCATTTTTATCTGTCAGAATTTCATCTATACCAAAAATGCGTTTCAATTCGAGTGCATTCCACACAAACAACGGATTACCTATAGTTTTCGGAACGGTTGATGCCCAGTTAAAAAACTTTCTTTTATCGCTGACCGATCCAGTAATTTCATTTTCAGGAACTCCTGTAATTCGCATTGCCCTATTTTTATAAGGGTCAACCTTAACCCAACCATCGGTAATATTTTCAAATTTGCGATTACTTGCCAAGTCTTTCGGATATAGGTGATTGTGATAATCGATCACCGGCAGATCCTTAACCCCATTATAAAGCTCAACAGCGAGGTCGCTTTTCAAATAAAACTTATCGTGTATATAGTTTTTAGCCATTGTCTTTTTGTTTAATCGTATTTTTCGAAAATACCCAGATCATACCTCCAATTAACAGGCAGGCAATACCCGAACCAACCGACAATGCGCCACTCATTTCGTTAACTGCCGGAATTCCCATACCAATAAACAATACGCCTGAAACGATCAGCGAAGCAATATAAAGCACTGATAATGCCCTATTAAAGTTTTTATCGATGAATGGAACATCTTCAATTTTTGAATGCAAACGTTGAAAAAGGACTTTTACCCTTTCAAGGTAATCTGCATCTTTGAAAGTCTGCAAACCTGAACCATAAAAGATGGCCAAACAAGTGACCGTTTCAATTAATGTTGCCATTTCCCAAGAGAAATAAGACGGAAAACTGTTCAAAACAATACCCGAAAGAGCGCCAACTACAACTGTTAGCATAGCTCCTCGCGGAGATGCTTTTCGGGTTGCAATACCTAATACCAAAGGAATTCCTATTGGAATAGCAAAAATTCCTGTGAACAATTTATTGGCTTCAAATGCACCACCAAAATCTTTGATAAACAAGCCTCCAAACAATACCAACATTCCAACCACTACTGTTGAAAGTTTAGCCACCAAAAGTAATTGTTTGTCTGATGCATTTTTGTTCATCAAACGTTGATATACATCTTTTGAAAGCACAGCCGCAATTACATTGTATTCTGAATTTAACGACGACATGGTAGCAGCAAACATAGAGGCAATCATAACGCCCATTAAACCGGATGGTAACAATTTGCTGGAAATAGCCACATAAGCCATTTCTTTATCGGGCAAATCGGGCATAATTACCTGCGATACAATTGGTGGAATCATAAATACAATGGGAAAAATCAAGAACAACGCAGCAGTGAGGTAGCCCACTTTTTGTGCGGCTTTTTCGTCTTTTACAATGTAAAAACGCTGAATAAAAATCCAGTTTTCGTTGTATTTTATAATTATCATCAGGTAATAAACACTTAACCAAAACCAATGTCCCTTTGGTCCATTAAACCAGTTGAAATGCTCAGGAACTAATTGCATCAAGGTTTCCATTCCTCCAACGTAATTGATCGAAAGGAAAAAGAGAATCAACGAAGTGAAAATCAGAATAACAAACTGTACAGTTCCCATTATCGATACCGCCCAAATTCCACCCCACAATGTAAATCCAATTACTATTATTGAGGAAATTATCAAACACATTGGTAACGTTAAAGGGGTTACAGCAGTAAGAAAAATACCAATAGCGTACAAACGCACCATATTATCGAGGATGCGCATTATTAAACCTACCCAGCCAATGGTTTGGCGAACGGATGAATTAAAACGTGTTTCAAGGTATTCGATTGGCGTTGAAATCCCTGCCCTTCGCCAACGTTTGGCAAAAAACATTGCGGCAATTATACAAGCCGGTATGGTACTAAAAAATACGGTTACCGAAACCAAACCGTGTTCGTAGGCAATACCTGCATAAGCTACAAATACAAAAGTGCTAAACAATGCCATAAAATTGCTTATTCCGGCAGCAACCCATGGGATAGTGTTCGAGCCTTTGGTGTATGCGTTTACATCTTTTACGTACCATTTAAAAAAGAAGCCTATGCCTCCCATTAAAACGAGGTAAATCAGTATGGCAATATAATCTAATGATACAAGTGATGTCATTTTAGTTGTATTATGATTTTTTTGAGAGATCTTAACACGTCATTTCATCGAAACATTAGGAGAAGTCTGTTACATCCAGAACGGATTCCTCACTCTTGTTTCTCCGGTTCGCAACTACATTAAAGCAGTAATTCTCCATTATTTCAATTTCAGCAATTCGTTTTCAGCAATTAGTATAGGCGAATCGTATACCGGCAAAGATTTCACCTTAAAAGTATCGCCATTTTGCTGCCAACTGTTTTTTGGAATTTCATACACATACCCATTACGTAAATCAACCCAAACCGGGTTTTCAAATTTTACACCTGTCATATCCACATTAACCAGGGTGGTCGCATTGTAATCAGTTGGACGATTAGTGTGCAACCACATTGAAACGATATTTTGATTATTTAATTTGTTGGTATAAGCAAAGGCTGAATTTTGATGTTCCGTTTCGGCAGAATAGCTAAAATCCTTTATTCGGTCCAATGCATTATCAAAAACTGCGGCAAGGTTCTGGACAGCATAAAAAGCCTGTTTTTTATGTCCAACAGTTTGGTCGTCGTTTGAAAAAAGAAGACCTTTGCGGTTAATTTCATCCGGATAATGCAAATCAACAATTGAAAAAATAGAAGAGGGAATATCCCGGCCTAAATCTCCCAACATACGACGAAGTGCCCATTTAGCTTGAGTAAGTTCCGTCCATTCGTAACGACTTAATGCTTTTGTCTTTCGCCATTCCGACGGTGCACCATTTTCGCCTTGAAACAACTGCATATCGGGAGCATACTTTTTCATTAAAGTATACAACTTTTCAATATCGGGGTAACTGGCATCGGGATTAAAATTGTATGGATGATAACACAAAAAATCAACCAGATGGGCTTTGTCTTCTTCTTTTAAAATTTTCAATACGTTCTCTGTCCACTGATGAGGGATTCCAGCCAAAGCAAAACCGATGGTTTTAGAATTGGGTTGTATTTTTTTTATGAGTTCTGCTGTTTGAATCAACAATTCAGCATATACTTCTGGCGGATTATGTCCGTTTGGTTCGTTCCAAATTTCCCATTCATCAACAACACCCTTATAACGGTTTACAAAAGCTGATACCCATTTTAACCAAGCCGTACGGGTTTCTTCATCCGTATCTATTTTAGAACCGAGTTTTATCTCTCCTTTCCCATATAGCGGATTACCATAACATAGGCAAACCCAAGGTTCAATTCCTTTTTTAGGCAGATCGCGAATACTTTCGTCAATCCACTCCCAGTTATAAAAACCTCTTTTCTGTTCTGTTTTCGCCCAGCCTCCTTGCAAGCGCACTTTCTTAACTCCCAGTTCTACCAAATAGGGACTCCAGTTTCTATAAATAGTATAATCGCGATCCATGGTTTCTCCACCAACAGACCAGTTGGAGGCTTCAATCTCGTGTGTCGTTTTTGTTATGATTTGTCCGAGCTTTTTATAAGAGACAGGAGTTTGGTTATCACCTTGCCCAAAAGCACTAAAAGAAACGATTAATACAAGTAATGTGATAATTTGTTTAGCCATGAAGTTAGTTTTATTGGATCGATGATAAATTTCAATGTTACAAATATATGTGTCAAACAAAATATATTGTTTGAATAGATTTTGCCAACAATAACACTATATTTGCACATATAGCATCTATTGCTACAATCAATAACAAAATTGTGTTATGAAACCAATTTATTACCGAATGTATTCCAAGTCTGCCGAGAATTCGTTCTTGGTAAGATATGCTGAAGTCCCACACACTTTTAACAAATTCCATTTTCATAAAGAATATGAGATACTGTATAATATCGAAAACAATGGGACTCGTTTTGTTGGCGATAGTATCAGGCGATTTGGAAACGGTGACATTGTATTGGTTGGTCCTCATATTCCACACTATTGGCACAGCGATGACCGTTACTTTGAAGGAATTGAGGAACTGACCGCCAAAGTGGTTCTAGTACAATTTGTAAGAGAATTTTTAGGTGATCAGTTTTTCTCGTTACCCGAGCTTCACAAAATAAATAATTTGTTAGACAATGCTGCTTTTGGGGTTCGGATTAAAGGTAGAGATGCTGCAAAAATAGGCGAAAAAATAATCCAAATTTCGGAGGCAGAAGGATGGAAAAGATTATTACTGATGATTGAAATGCTTTGTATGATGAGTGAAGCAAAAGAATTTGAGCTTTTATCGAGCAAAGCATATACAGAGGCATCGAAGTACGCCAACCAGGAGAAAATGAGCGACTTGTTTAATTTTATGATAACAAATCACAACCGGGATATAAAACTTGAAGAAGTTGCCGATCGAGCAAATATGAATACATCTGCTTTTTGCAGATACTTTAAAAAATCGACTTCAAAAACCTTTTCGCTCGCAATTAATGAAATACGAATTGGATTTGCCTGTAAACACATTATTAATACTAACAAATCAATTTCTGAAATTGCATTTGAATGTGGTTACAATAATATTTCATATTTCAACAGGGTTTTTAAAACAATAAAACACGTAACACCTCAAAGATACAGAGAAATACATCTGGAGAGTAGTGTTTCATAAAACGAATCTTGTACTATTTTTGCTTTTAGTAAAAACATACTTTGTTAAAATTCGGCACTATTGTACATTTGGGTATTATGCATTTTTGATCTGATTCAGAAAATGTGCTTTGAATTAAGAATAGTTCAAAATTTAATCCTTACAGCCCTTATTCCTTTTAACCGTTTAAAATAGAATTCAAATTCTTCGATAGCACAGATAATCTTCCTAGAATTCATCCTTCCGTAGCATAAATTTCCAGAACATCCATCAATTATATTTTCAATGTCGTTCTTAACTTATTCATATCTCGCGAAATTTTTGTGTCTAATATCCTGGCATAAATCTGGGTGGTTTTAAGGGAACTGTGGCCAAGTACTTTTGATACAGTTTCAATTGGCACCCCATTGGTTAATGTTATTGTTGTTGCAAATGTATGCCTGGCTACATGCATTGATAGATTCTTTTTAATTCCGCCTATATCAGCAATTTCTTTTAAATATGCATTCATTTTTTGATTTGAATTCACTGGTAGCAATAGCCCTTTTGAAACATTTATTGGAAAGTTTTTATAGCGCTTCAGAATGCTTTTAGCACTAGGCAATAATGGAACTCTGCATCTTGATCCATTTTTTGTTCGGTCTATAATAATCCATTTATTACCATCGTTTCCGGTTCTTATATGTTGTTTTGCCAACTTCGAAATATCAGCGTATGACAAACCGGTATAACAGGCAAATAGAAAAATATCTCTCACAATGGCAAGCCGTTCAATCTCAATCTTCTTTTTCCTTATTTTCTTTAATTCCTTTTGCGTTAAAAATTCGCGCTTTGGTTGTTCTGTTTTTACCTGAAACTTTACATACGGATTCGTTGAAAGATAATCCATTGCAACTGCAATATTCAATACCTTCTTCATATGTTTATGGTAACACCAGGCAGTATTTACACTGTTGTTGTATTTGGTTTTTAGGTATACATCAAAATCATTAATAAACTTATAACCTATGTTGCTAAGGTTCCACTCCTTCTTCCCATAAACGTCAGATAAAAAGTTTAGAAGCCGGTTTTTTGAGGTTTTATAATGTTTGAGCGTTGTAGCGGAGAATCCTTTGCCAATATTGGATTCTATTGTGTTCATGTAAGTATCAAACATTTCAACGATTCCATGTTCAGTACTTACTCCATTGAGTTTGTTTTTGATATCCAAAACATTGAACTTTTTGTTTTGAGCTTCAAACTGATTATAAATATCCAAAATATTTGTAGCCATCTTGTCCAAACGATTGTTAATTGTTTTAGCTTTATTACTAGTTCCTGAAACTCGCTCTTTTGCTTGATCCCAATTGTTTGGAGACACAAATATACGTGTTGAAAGTTCTACTCTCCGACGGTTCAAAATAATGTTCACATAAACAGGAATTGATTCATCATTCCTTTTCTTCGATCTTTTTAATTTAAATCCAATACTTATCCTCATAATCCATAAATTTTATAAAAATTCAGGCTCTTTATCTGTTTTTAAAATTACGTCTAATAAGTTTGACTAAAAACAGCAAAAAGAAGCAATTTGCATCAAATAAAATTAAATGAATCAGTGAGTTACGAGATTTCGTGCGACCCTTATTTCCTTGTATATCAGGGTCGCATTTTAGTCGCATTTAATATGGTTTTATGCGACCTTTTTTGCTAGGGCCGCACAATAAAAAAAGCGCTTAAATCATTGACTTTAAGCGCTTTTAATGTTTTTTGGTATTACACCAAGTACCCGGGGCGGGAATCGAACCCGCCTATCTGATATCCAATGCTTGTTATACGCTGTTTTTCAGGACAAATATATAAAATATTTCAATCTTTTTGGTGGGACTTTTGGTGGGAGTTTTAATTGTCCGTTAGAGATAATTTATTTCTCGAACATAGTTATTCTCCGTTGTAATTGATTTTGGATAATCAAGACTTTGCATTGTAAGCGCCCTCTTTTTAATAGACTTCCCTAGCATCAAATGGTATCCAAACTTTTGTCCCGTCAAAATACTAAATATACATTTTCTATGTGTTTATTTTATATATTCATTCCGCTCATATTATGTGCCTAATTGTTCTTATGTGATTTAAAGGTATAGCTAACACCAAGCATCAATCGTAATCCCGACCAATTTGATACAAGAGTAGTTTCTTCTCCATCGGCTTTCATTTTGCCCAAAAGATTAACATCGTATCCTCCACTAAATTGTAGACTAAAATCATCAATAAAGTTGTATGAAAATTTTACCATGGGCTCAATATAAATGCCTGCGCTTTCAAGGATAATATGGTCACTTGACATGACTTCCTCGTAGATGGTTAACTTTTCATCCATATCTAATTCAGAGAAAATGACACCTGCTTCCAACTGTAATATGAATGCAAATTTGTTTTGTAGATACGCGGTACGTTGATATTTAGCTCCAAATCCATAGCCATTTAAAATCATATCTATCTTATACTCCCCCGAGTAGTCAGTTAGATGATTCCGACCTCCGGTTGTATAGCGTAAAAAGGTAATACCGAAACTGTTTTTCGGATCTAGCAAATAATTAACCGAAATTGAAGGATATATTCCATTGGGAAACTTTTCAACTGATTTCAGGTTTGGTATCGGGGTTGATTCCAGCATCGACTGCTGTAATGATTTGACATCATCCAGCTCGTAAAATCCGTATCCTCCATTTATTTCTACATTAATATCCTGACTGTTTGCATTAAAGACAATAAATACCAGAATCAGTGCATAAAATACAGTTCTCATTCGACCAGTTTGCTTTAAGTTACTACTCATATTTTTTCTTACAATAGGTATAAAACTCTTAACTCAGTGGGATTTAATTGATCTTGTTTGTTATATCGAGAACATAACCAGTGTTGGTGAAAAGTTGATTGTTGTACAACCAGCTTTTTGCTTCCTCACAGGGCACTGTTAGTAATGTTTCGTATGAACCAATCGCTATGACAAAAAGATGTTCGTAATCGGTTACCAAAAGATTATCTGTTTCCGGATCAATATTCCGGATAACCATTTCGGCTGGAATATCTATTTTGTCAATTAATTCAAAATTCGAAGGATCTCTTATTTCAATTCCATCTTCCTCGTTCATTGACAGATAAAGTCGATTGGGATGAAGTGGATCGAAATAGACCGACCTATAGTCGCGAGTATCCGAATAGATTTCATGAGGATTACTGCTTTCTATGTCGAATACTTTTATGCCATTATTTGTGGCAATACACATGTGCTTTGCATTCTGAGAGGTTGTAATGCACGCCCATTTACTATAAACAGGATAATCGGTAATATCAAGTGTGAACAAGATTTGTTTGGTTTGAACATCATACAACTTGTACATATTGTTGAATGCTATTGCAATCCTGTCGTTGTCCGTTAATAAAAAATGATCGACAGAATAAGCCCCCCAGGTTTTATAATTAATAACCGTTGGATTTTGAAGGTTCTGATTGTCGAATACATACATGTCATCTTTTGTTACTGCCCCCACTTTCGAAGAGTTAGTAGGACATGAATATATACCTCCATAACTTAAGTAGTCTACATCTACTGTATTTAGGATTGTATGGCTATTTATATCAAAACATTTCATATGATTGTATTCGTTTGAATAAACCACCTTATCCTTGAAGTTATATCCGAATTCGGGCCAATTTGCCCCAATAAGTCTTTCGCCAAGATAGTATTCCATATTGCTTGAAATATCGCATGCATATGATAGATCGGGCCATTCATCTTCGTACTGCGATTTTGTACACAGCTGAAAAGTTGTCCACGCACCAAATCCAATCTGAGGTATAATACAAATAGTATCTTCTTCTGAGTTAAAATAAAGGGGTGTACTACCGTTTCGCCATGACAAGCGGTATTTTGCCTTATATTTGGATTTATTCCAACTTATTCGAATACTATCAAATCCAATTTCTTGTGCTACGAGCTGAGGAGGCTCCTCGTAAAAACTTAATGATTCTCCCCATGTATGATCGTTCAGCAACCGACAGCTGACATCTATCCAATAATCTCCACCTACATAAAGGCTATCCACAAAATAGTTTTGTTTAGGATTGGTAATGGTTTTATTGATAGATCGGCTACTCGAATTACACCTAATTTCGTAGGCGACAAAGTTATATTGTTTAATTTCCGGCCATTCAACTACCAGCAATCCATCATCGTTAATTCTTTTGGTAGGAATAATCTTCGGCGCTGGTCTTGCATCAGCCACAACAATCCATTCTTTCTCCAGATAATACCCTTCCATACCCGACAAATCGGCAATGCTTCCCGTGCCACTATTCAAATAAATAGTTAGTTTGAGTGTATCGATCCCAGCTTCAAATGCCTCAGGATTTATAATGACCGAACCAGAATTAGAAGACAGCTCCCAGGTTTTACCCTGATAAGTCATTGCCCCTGTTAATACATTGCTACCGTTGCCATCCAAATTATACGACAATACCGTACTCTCAAAAATGAAAATGGTATCGCTTTCAGGAAGCCCTTCTAGCTCGAAGTATTTCATATCTGATGGAGGCTCAATTTCAACAAAATTTTCTTTTGTAAGGTCGTACTCACAACTGATTAACACAACCAGGAGTATGATAGAGGTTAATATTTTAAATAGCTTTAACATACGAATTGGTTTTCTTTTATTACGATGCACAACGTATGCGCAAAGTTCAATGTACTTGACACACTATTCCATCCAATCGTTATTATTCAGTACTTTATTGTATTACCCTTTTAAAATTTATCAGTCGCATTTGCAAGAGATTTATTCTTTAAACAGGAGTGAATGCCAATAAATTGGCTAGCTTCACTCCTTAAATAATATTGGTAATACCGATTGATTTCTGATTCTAAATTTGTGCCTAAGTTGTTATTTATCGTTCCTGAACAAGATAGTTATCTATTATACACGACTGATATACAATCAGTCCGACCAACACCATTGCATTATTTATTGCTTAGTCTTCAAATTTATCTCTTCCATTCTCTTCTCAAATTTCTTTAAATCCCAGGCTATATCGAAATCTTTTAAATACTCCTCAATTGAATTTAATCCAATACTTTTTCTTCTTTCATTGACTTTCTCTGGGTTAATCATTGGGAAGAGTACAATTTCGTTAGAATTCGGGTCTGTCATAAGTTGACTACCATAAATTTGTTTTTTTCCTTGTGCTATTAATATCCTATCCTCCATCAATGCAAGATGTTCCGCTTTTCCGTTACCAATTTTGACAGCTTCCCTAAACAATGGAAGATATTTAATTTGGGTTTCAGTATCAGCATGCTGAATTACAAGAAATAAAGTTTTATTTCCTTTCTCTCCAATATCATCGGCGCCTAACCAGCCATTCTCTGAAACAATTTTCTCAACCTTAATAAGATTAACAGAATCCTTTTCGGCTATTATTTCCCAGAGATTTTGTACTTCTTTTGGATTCCTTCCAGGTTCGTCCTCAAGCTTTTGAATCTGTTCCCGATACTTCTGATCATCTTTGTACACTGTATCTAAAACAGCAGTTATGTCATGGCGAAAATTCTTTACCTGAGCTCCTTCACTCTGGCCAAAGAGCGAAGATGAAATTAAAATTCCGAATATTATAAAAAGAATCCTAACTATCATATCTGTATTTTCACTTTGTATAATCTATTCCTGTAATTCAAGGATGATAACTTGTTTCCTCGGTTCTTACAGTTGAACTGAAAAACCAATACTTGAAGCAATTCCCTTCACCTTATTTGTTGCATCTTCGTTATAATAGTTCGTAAATTTCGAACTTGCATTTCCATATGAGATACCCACTTCTAATGCCACTTTGGGCGTCAGGAAAAAACTAACTCCGCCACCAACATCATAAGTGGTAAGGTTGGATTTTATTTTTTCATCAGAATAACCAGCATACGATGAATTGTATTCTTCCGTATTCTTACCAAAACCAAAACCTGCATGTAAAAACGGTTTTACATCCTTATTACCAATATACACACGCGCAAAGGGACCAATGGCAAATGTGTTTGATTTATACCTATCTCCATCTTCTTTTTCTGTTGCGTTTGAAGTTAAAAAATCAATACCGACAACTAAATTGTTGGCAAGGAAATAACCAACCCGGGGTGTAAATTCAAAACTGTTGTTTTTTACTTTGTCACTTTCATAGCTGTCAGTTGAGACCTGACTGCTTAAGAAGCTAAAATCAAGACTTGTTCCGGCTCCTAATAAAAAATCTCCTTTTTGTGTTTGTGCAAAAACATTTGTTCCGCCTAATATCAAGACGGCAATTAGTACGAGTGTCTTTTTCATAATTTTATAAGTTTAAATCGTAAAAGGTCCTCAATTGTGACATAAATTTTTTAAAATCAATAAATTCAGGACCTGTAGCTCCTCCATGAGTTGCATCCTTAACGACCCATAATTGCTTTTCACCTTCAAGCATTTTAAAAATAGTAGTACTCATCGATACTGGAGTCCTTTTATCTAATTCTCCAACAACCAAAAAACAAGGTCTGTCAATTTTTGAAGCAATATTTATTGGCATTAAATTTTCAGGATAGTCGTCTGGAATAATAATCGTTTTGTCTGGGATTACTTGTTTTATACTATCAACAGCTGATTTCAAATCAGTCAGTAGCCCTCTGCCAACAAAAGCTTTTATCTCAGGCTGATTATAAAATGTAGCAAAGGACAGATATGCTCCTGTTGAAAATCCATATAACCCAATCCTGTCTTTATCAACTTCATCTTGCTTAATTACTTCACGAATCACTGCTTTATAATCTGACAAATACTCAGAATATACTAGTAAATCTTCATCGGTTTCCCATGAATCACTTTCTCCAAAACCTCGCCAGTCAAAGGTGACAACATTGTATCCATAACCAACAAGTTCTTTAGCAAATGAGATTAAATACATCATATTTCCTGCGTCTCCATCGCAGATAATTATTGTTGGTTTCGGAACACTGTCTAATACTTGGTAAGGTCTTAATCGGGGATTTTTATAATAATCCAAAACGGTTTCTTTTGGAATAAATTCCTGTGCTGGGAAAAACCATGTTTTAATCTTTAATCCGTCATCTGTGATAACATTTAAGTCTTTGTAAATTAATGCATAATTCTCTGGACGGACACTGTATTCTTTTTGGGGTTTTAGCGCAAAAACAGTCAATGATATAATTCCTAATAATAATGTTAAAGTTTGCTTCATATCCATACATTTTCAAGTATAGCTTTGATTTTATTTTCGTGTATAACATATAAGCTATTGAAAACACCAATTGATAAATAATATCAAAATTTTATTTGCAGTTTTTCTGGTAATATATCGATGTAATTTATTGAATTTCATTTAATCACTTATCATATATTTTAATCCAACAGCAATTGAAAACCCGTAGTGCCTCATATTTAGTGTTTCGAAATAGTCAGATTTTGAGTTTGAGAACTTCGTAAAACTGTGTTTGTAATTTACGTTTGAGCTCAAAATAATTTTTTCTGACAAATCAGTTTCAATTCCTAATTCAGCTAATCCACCAAAATCGAATTTCGATACATAATCCTTGCTATCGATCGATTCTTTTCCTGTTACTTTTCCACTTTCATCAAAAGTTGGATTGTTTATTTCTGCTTTAATTGCAAAAGCAGGTTCGATCCCAATCTTAGGAATTAATCTTGTTGAATTTCCAACCTCGTATCCAAATTTTATTGGAACATTCAGGTAGTCATAACTCATTTTAGTTTCTTCGTCACCTAAATAAACACCTTCATCATTCGTAAAGAAAAATTTAGAAACTACTCCTCGTTGATCATACAAAATATCAACCTCAACTCTGTATTTTTCAGTTAGCAAATAATCGTACGTAATCCCTCCTAGAAATCCGGTTCTGGCTGATTTATTTCCAAAACCTTCAGTTGAAGTAAAGTTGGTAATGTTTAAACCACCTTGTATTCCCACCAGATGCTTTTGCCCAAAGGCGACCGATGAGATTGTAATCAAGATAATAATCAGTATAGTTTTCATGGTTGTTTTAATCTTATTCTAGTCATAATTTTCAAACTATATTCCAAATGGTCAAGACCTAAAGCACAAAAACAAGAACCCCAGACATCGAAAGACACATTACTTACGCCCCCGTTTCGATGCCGGGTTCGCCGGTAATCGGACAGGTTCCGTCAACACACGGTTCAGGCTTGGTCGTGCCGACCGCCCGAATGCTTAAATATTGTGTTTTGACATTTCTATTTGTCGTTAGAAATCAAATATTTGCATACAATTACCAATCAGACACTATCCATCCTTTATTTGTTGCAATGCTTCTGTCACATTCTTCTGTTCCAGGGTTTCCACCTATGTATATCTTTTTTGTATCAGTATTAGTATTAAGCGTTTTGAACAAAGTCTCTAATGCATTGCTTGTCAACCTATTCGTGTTACAATTCAAAAATACAAGTGCGATATTTTTGCTTATATCCAAACTTGTCAATTGATTTATACCGCAATCCAACTCCATCAAATTGACGTTTTTGCTTAAATCCAGGCTTGTTAATTTATTATAATTGCAAGTTAAGGAACGAAGCCAGATATTTTTGCTAACATCTAAACTCGTTAATGCATTAAGATTGCAACCCAATCTTGTCAGTGCAATATTATTGCTCAAATCTAAATCTATTATGTTGCTTTCACTAGACAAAGCTGAGACGTTTCCGCCAATTATGGTAATTGTTCTTGAAGACCTGTCAGAATAGCTATGAGAAAATCCATTCCCAGCCGATGAATTAGTTTCGATTATTGAACCATCTCCCCAGTCAATTGTGAATGCACCTCTGCCACTTACATAAAGCGTTACACCATCGTAATCAGTTCCCTTTGTTATGGTCATTTGTTTTGGTCCAGCAGGAATTACCGATACATTGCAAGTTTTTGAATATGCGCCATCATGTGTAACTACCGTAATAGTTGCCATTCCTGTTGCTCTAGCAACAACTTCCCCCCTGTCATTTACGTTTGCGATAAGGGGTTTATCTGAACTCCACAGCAACTTCTTGTTGGTAGCGTTGTTTGGCTTAGCAGCTGCGATTAAGGTTTCTTTATCGCCAATTTCAAGCACGAGAGAGACTGGCTCTTGCCCTCTTGTGTACGTGTATTTATCAGGGTTTAACAAAATTAAATCAGTTACAAAAATATCTTCTTTGTCACAGGCTACTGTCACCATTAAAGAAATTATTAAAGCAAAAAAAAATACTTTTTTCATACGAATTAAAATTATGAATATAGTATACCAAGTGTTATCTCAATCGGGTCTACTTCTTTGTCGACTTTGCTTTCGCCGCTAGACCATGACAATGATGGCAAATTCATTTCTCATAGCTTTGGTTTGATTAGCCTATAAAAATGTCGCTACTCCATTATTAGAATATTTGCTAAAAATATGGTAATTAGTTTTATTGATGTTTTTCTAGTTGCCCAACCTTTTCCCAATTGGGATCAATATTCATACTTACGCTTAAATAAATATCCTTTCCATCAGTACTAAATGCGCTTTCACTATTCATTCTTGCATGAAGTTCTTTGGGCGTTAGTTTATACATTGCACCAGTGATAGGATCGATAATTAGTCCAATTAAACCTCCAAATAATATGTTTCCTAAATACCATGCATTAAATTCTTTTGATATAAATGTTTCATAAGGTTGATATCCATCCAGTTCTATAAGTACTCGGTATTCCTGATTTCTTTTTAGCTTTTTTTCAATTGGAGTTTCCCCGATTTCAACTTCATTTATAAAGACTGTTGCAGAACTTGGAGTTGACGATACGTTTATAGATTGTCTTGAGCCTGATACAATAGTTGCACAGCTAGTCGCAAATAAGATTGTTGATAAAAGAATGGTTTTAATAATATTTTTCATTTTATAAAAATTTAGATTAGTCAAGTGTTAATTGGTATTGAGGAAGTGAAGAAACATCACCATTATAATTGTAAAGTTCTATTGTAAGTCGATAACAAGTGCTCCACAAATTAGGTGCTTTTTTTTCAACGACTTTTACAATATTTGCCCCATTTTTTCTTGCTTCGTCTCGGGCCCGATTCATTAAACTATTGAAGCTACAATCCGTTGAGAATCCTGAATCCTGGAATTTTAATTCTCCTACTTTAACAATATTTTCGGGCAATTTGTGCTGAATATCTAAAAGAGCAACTTTTTCCTCATTAGATAATTGTGGTTGCGGATTGCTGAAATTCGAGGTTATTTTTGGACTACAACCAACGAATCCAAATACCATTGTTAAAAACAAGAGTTTTGTCAACTGTTTCATATAATCTAAGTATTTATAATTAGCGCCCTGTTTCTATACTTTGGATTCTAACGTACAAATGGGAGTTTAAAGCATATTTTCTCCAAAGTAGTTGTATATGTATTTTTTCTATGTTCTGGTTTATCGGCCAATTGTTTTTCTCGAATATAAACGATAGAAATTCGAAAACCAAGGACAGAAACACGCCATAAAGCTTTTTTTTCGAGCTAAAAAGTATAAAGGATTGGAGTTGTTACATTTATGGCAAATACAGAAAGGAAATCATTAAGCTTTTTTTTGAGTTAATTGGTGTGAATATTTACGATCTATTTATACTTCCGCTCAGGAAATCCTGTATATCACCAAAGGCTTTTACGCCAAGTTTTTTTCTTATACTGCTTTTTTTCACTTCAACGGTACTTACTCGGTAATTCAGGATAAGTGCAATCTCAGTGTTATCAAAATCAACATACGCCAGGCAACAAACCCGAAACTCTGAATCATTCAGTTGTGGATAATCAGTTTTAATTCGGTCGAAGATACCATTCCCCAGCTCATTCAGCTTCTGATACAAAACATCCCAGTTCAGTGATTTCTCGCCATAAACGACTTCATTAAATTTCTGGAGCAAATATTTGTCGTTTCCCTTGTCAACCTTTTTCAGATAGCCTTCTAACAAAGCAGCCTTTTTTAGAATCTCGAAATGGCGGATTAATATACTCCGATAAGAATTCTCCTTTTCATTAAAGTTCCGGGCCATTTCCTGCATCTGATAAATTTTCCGATCCGCTTCTTTCAGTTTCCGCTCTTTCAAAACAGATCGTCTAAGCATTAAAAGAATTAGTAATGCCAAAATTAAAAGTACCACCAACGACAGCAACAAAATGCGCTGTTTGTCGATTAAAAGTTGCTTGTTCTGGTTTTTAATCAATTGAAAATTATATTTCTTTTCAATTTCCAAAATTGCCCCATTCTTGTTCTCGTTTATAATTTTAGCAAGATGTTTACTGTAAAGTTTATATTTTTCTACCGCCTCCTTATAGTTGCTCTTATTTTCTTCTGCAGCCGACCAACGTTTATAGATATTGGCAGCAACATAGTTGTTTTTTAACTTTGGCACGTATGTTAACGCCTTTTTTAAATAAACAATCGCCGAATCGTTTTTTCCTTGTAGCTGAAGTATATCTGCAGAGTTGGTGTACAGTTTTGCACGAAATACAGAATCTGTAGGGTATTCCATTGCTTCTTTAAAACAATTTTGTGCCTGTTCAAATTTTCCAATTTCGCGGTAAGCAACTCCCGTATTCATTAGAATCGACGCTTGCTCTTCAGCAAAATTGTATTTAGTAGCTAAATCAAGGGCCTCATTATAATAAGTAAATGCACTATCTGTTTTTCCTTTAAATAAAAAAGAATTTCCAATTAAATCACAGGTGATAATCTCATTCTTAAATTCTTCTGCCTGTTGAAAATATTCCTTGCTTAGCTTATACTCAATAACCGCTTTTTCGTTTAGAAGTTGTTTACTATAGATATCGCCAATAGCGTTCTGGCACAGCCCCTTTAAATTAAGATTATTACTACGCTCTAACATTTTTCTGGTATTAAGAAACTGCTCTAATGCATTTTCATAGTCCTTTTGTTCCTGGTATACTCTACCAGAATAGAATGTTGCCAGTGCCGCTTTTTCTATATTGTTTCTATCGGCATAATAATCGCGAATTGTAAAAACCAACGAATCGGTGGTAATATCCTCATAGTTTTTGTATTTGGCCTGTATTTGCACAAGAAAATATTCGTAATACAATGATTTTTGCAGCGATTGCGGATTGGAAATTTCGTTTAGTATTACCAGAGCACTGTCGGGGTGAGTTTCCAACAAGGCTTCGGCTCTTTCGAGAACCGGCTCCACCTTATTGGCCTGAAACCGACAGGAAACGCCAAACAACAGAAAACCTGTAACTATTAAAATTAATGCTAGTCTTTTGTTCATGTGAATAGGTTTTTATTCAAATATAGAAAACGATAGCGTTATGAAAAATTTTATGTGATAAAACTGGGCACCTTCCAAGAATCAAACAATAACTTTCTTAACTATTTTTAATACAAATCTTTAGTAATTCTCAGCACTTTAAGATCCTTAATCTGAAGTCTCCGATTCGATTGTGGACGATGTGTTTCAATGCGTAGAATTTCGTTATAGTAAATCAGCTTACTATAAAACTCTGGCTAAATTTTGGGTGATTGAATTCTTTACAATAATTATGCGAAACGAAAGAAACAAACAGGCTTAAAAAGATCAATTTGTAGTTTCTGGCTGTCTGGTATTTCGATATGGCTGTCCGGTATTTCGATGGCTACCTATTTCGGTGTCCACTATTTCGGGAAAATCGATTTTCGGTGTCCACTATTTCGATAACCCATTATTTGGGTGTCCGGTATTTCGATGGATTCTGATATCGATGTTCGGAATTTCGATGAAATGGCTTTTCAGTGTCCACTATTTCGATAGATCAAGGTTCAATGTCCACTATTTCGATGATGCACAAAAACTATAACACTAATAATGAGAGTCTTAATTTTTGAGGGTGTCCACTATTTCGATGATGTATATATAACATATTCTCATATAGGAGAAAAGCCAAATTTTTGGAGAAAGATTTCAGTTTATTTATAGACTATGACAACTAAAAGAAAAAGATTACAGTTCAATTTTCGCCAAGTGATCTTATTTTTTTCCCAATCCACGCCTATCTTCATTCTTTTGGGGGTGGATTTCAAATTTTAACGCTTCTATTTCTTTTTTTAGCTGTTCAATTTCTTGCTGCTGAAGTTTGATAAGTTTATCATTGCTCTCCAGCAGTTTATCCATCAAACTTTTTTCGGTACCACTGAATTGTTCTTTGGGCCGTTCAGGCTCCTTGAGCATTTCACCTTTACCCGTAAGAAGCCATTCAGTATTGTATTGGGGATAATTTTCAACTATCTCTATGAGCCATTTTGCTTGGATATCAGTGTTCCTCTTTACAGCTCTGCTCAGAACGCCCTTGCTTGCTCCTATTTTCTGTTCTAAATAGGTCAGGCTTATCTTCTCGTTTTCAACCAGTTCCTGCAATCGCTTTAAAAGACCCATACTAAAAAGATGATAATTCTCTTCTTTAAATCTTGCATAGAAGATAATTTTCTTCTATGTTTGTGTTGTTCATTTATGATTGTTCAAATATGCATAATTTAAGTGATAATACTTTCAAAAAGGCTTCCCAAGATGAATTAATATTCATATGCCACAATATGCCACGCGGCATGGTTTCAATGATTCAGGCACGAACCGGTGCCACTCGCTCCGAAATTTTATATCAATTGAGAAATGGCGCAAAAGTTCAAAAAACCGAAATCATACGAGCCGCCAGAGAAATCCTTTTCGTTGTTACCGGCTTAAGTTACGAAAAAGAGAAACAACGCCAATGACCCCTGAATTGGACATAGAACTATTGACCCGTAATATCGCCAACCTGGTTAAGGATGAAGTTCGAAAGCAAACTTCTCCAAAAACCAAACGGGAAGAACCTGAAGCGAGAACAAAACTGAGAAGGGTAATAAGGACTATGATGAACACAAAATTTGAAACGCTATGTGAAAAATATGCGGATGAACTAAAGTTTATCCAGGACCGGGATCCGGAATGGGTGCCGGACAATAACTTCTTCGATCTTTGAAATGATATAGTTCTGTGCGCATCCCCGATTTATGGTCCAACAAGGGGGAGAAAAACATGGCGCGAACTTACCGGGTTGCAGACGCCGGGAGGCTGTAATAAGCTGAATTGACAAACACCAATAGTGGTTAAGGTCAACCAATTATCGAATGAAATTCTGCCGTGACCATTTATCAAGTGGTAGCGGATTCATTATATATGGCATCTGGGTAAGCCCCCATTCCGGTCGTGCGGAGGATGCTCCCAATTTTAATAGTCATACTTATGAATGACATCTTCACTCAATATGGTAGGCTTGATCGGGCCATTGCAGATAACCTTGCTGATATACGAAGCAGTTTTGATGACGATGCGACTTTGGTTCTTGATTTTATCATCTTTATTTCCCGGCAAATGAAAACGGATCTATTTGGCTATACCCGTTTCACATTAAAAGATTTCTGTAACGTTACCGGAAGAAGAAGGCAAGAGCTAGCAATGAAGCATTCACGTTTCTCAAATAAAAATGCTCCGGTAATTGAAGGATATGCTTTTGAAACGGTTTTTGATTATACCCTGTTACGCATGATGAGTCATAATCTTATTTTCAGTAGTGTGTACAAAGATACGAATGGAGATAGCATCGTGCATTTGGAATCGATTAGACTTCTGAGTGATGTAAAGATTACTATCGCCAAATCCAAGTCACATGCAAAAATTTACGACGTAAAAATAAGCCACGAACTATTAAATGGCTTCATTCGTCGCTATTATTCGATTGACATTGATGCCTACCGGCTTGCAGGATTGACAAAAGGAAAAGAACGACGTCAGGCCTTAGTTGTATATCTGTCTATTTTAAGACATACGCTAAGGTCTAAAGGCTTGTGCGAAACAACTGTTTCAGTAGATGCAATGGCCAATCGTGCCGGGATTTATGGCAAAACAACCTTCCATAAAAAGGAGGCTTTGCAAAATAGTCTTAATCATTTGAGAGATAAAGCAAAATTTCCATTCTTCTATTCATTCGTAGAATCCGGGAATACAAAATACAACGTCAAATTACATTTCCAGGAAGATAATTCAGGGAAACACCTTAGTAAAGAGCATGTGTTCTTTTTTGCACTTATAACTGAATTGAAAGCATTCTTTGAGTACACAAGAAAAAGTCACGATATTGATTCTTTTCAAAACTGGTTAAACTCCGAAGCAAACAAAGAGTTGAAAGTCGCTGAACTAAAAAAAACGTACCTAAAGGTATTTGCTCAAGACATCTCCGACGACCAGGCATTCAATATTCTAAAAAACGGATTCTAGTTTATCCTCAGGGAATTCAAAATAAACTTGCTATGAATACTACCCAAATAAAGGACTCAATTCTGATATCAGATTATCTAAGAAGTGAAGGATTTAAACCTGTTCGGCAATCCGGGAATGAGTTATTCTATCGTTCCCCAATAAGAGAAGATAACGACCCCTCGTTTACCGTGAATGATTCAAGAGGTGTTTGGTTCGATCATGGTTCCGGCAAGGGCGGAAGTATTATCGACCTGGTAATGGAAATGAAGAGATCCAATCTAAGGGAAGCTATCCAGCACCTGAACGTATATTCCCAAAAGACACCGTTCCCAAATCATCAGGTAGAAAATAAACCGATCAGAAAAACACCTCAAAAGAAACACGAAATAGCAAGTGTAAAGCCCCTGGGAAACAACTTTGCCCTTACCTCCTATTTGAAAGATCGTGGAGTTTTTGCTGAAGCTGTAAAAAGCGGGATCATATCCGAGGTCTATTACGACTATATTAACGACTCAGGAGCCAGTAATCGCTATTTCGGCGTTGGATGGAGCAATGATGCCGGAGGCTACGAAGTTCGCTCAAAATATGGTAAAATTTGTATCGGACAAAAAGACCTCCTTACAATTGGTAATGGTGAGCGAATGAATGCCTTTGAAGGCGCAATGGATTTCCTTTCTGCATTAAAGGAGAAAGAAGTCTCGTTGAAAGACACTAATATTATTTTAAACTCGACCTCGTTGACAAAAAAAGCAATTGACAAAGTTTACTCGAATTCGAAACAATATGCGGGTATTAACCTCTATTTCGATAACGACAAAAGCGGCAATAAAGCTACTTTGGAGTTTCAAATTGCTTATCCTTTATCGAAAGACAAGCGACATTTGTTTTCCGGTTTTTCTGATTACAATGAGAAAATCGTGTCAGAATTACCCACCCAAAAAAAAAGCCTGACCAGGTAACATGTTACAATGTTTCAATGTTATTTTGTTACTTTGTTATGTTGCTACGTTGTTATATTTATTCGAAATGAGAATTTTATACCGAACAAAAGAGGAAGCCAATGAGGAGCAGAAAAATAAT